>OKRU01000098.1_pt1 | contig 69678 bp, 60 predicted proteins | sample 1601131 | NCBI WGS metagenome assembly OKRU01 (sample SAMEA3541558, study PRJEB24748) | human gut metagenome | biome: human gut; feature: human-associated habitat; material: faeces | place: China | collected 2012
GGATAGTTATTCATTAGAAAATTATACGAAGATAATGGAATATGAAAAAGAACATCTGGCAAAAGAAATGCAGGATTTGCAAGAGGAGCTGGAAGATTTACAGGGAGAGTACCAAGGTTTGCAAGGAAAGGTAGAAGGTTTACAAGGGGAAAAACAAGAACTGGAAGAGAATTATCAAAACAGCATTATAGCAATGGTACAGATGGCATTGGAATTTTGTGCAAACGAGAAGGAAGTCATAAGTAAAACCGCGGAAAAGTGTCATGTGAGCGTAGAGTTTGTGACAGAGTTGTGGAATGCCAGAAAAGATATTTGATTGCTTATTTTTTTGGAGGTTTGTAGTTTATGAATTTTTTATTTACACCTTTTTCCGAACTGGAAGAGTTTAATAAAATACAAATGAGTATAAAAGGCAATCGTACTCCCGTGCAGGTGACCGGGTGTATGGATTCGCAAAAGGTACATTTGATGGCTGGTTTGGGAGAAGAGTATTTATATAAAGTAATTATTGCAGAGAATGAAATAAAAGCAAAGGAACTTTATGAGGACTACAAACTATATGACCGACAAGTATACTTGTACCCTGCAAAGGATGCTATTTTTTACAATGCAGATATTCGTGGAAATGCTATTGTACGACAGCGTTTAAAGGTACTTCGTGGATTGATAGAGCAAACGCCTATGTGTGTGATTACTACAATGGACGGTGGAATGGATAAGCTGTTGCCATTGAAAAGATGGGCAGAGAATGTGCTTACGATTGAAGAAGCAGGGATTGTTGATATAGACAAGATAAAACGGAAACTGGTACATATGGGATATGAACATGTGGGACAGGTAGATGGAAGTGGACAGTTTGCTATTCGTGGCGGCATTATTGATATTTATCCTCTGACGGAGGAAAACCCTTACCGTATTGAATTGTGGGATGACGAAGTGGATACGATTCGTGCTTTTGATGTAGAGAGTCAGCGTTCCATTGAAAATGTTGACTCTCTTAAAGTGTATCCAGCCACAGAAGTAACGCTTAGCAAAGAAGAAATGGAACGGGGCATTCGAAAACTGAAACAAGAACTGAAGGCACAGACCGAGCTGTTACGAGGGGAGTTTAAGACAGAAGAAGCGTATCGGTTGGAGCAGACCGTATCTGAATTTATAGAAAATCTTACAATCTATGGTGCCAGTGCTGGAATGGAAAGTGTCATGGATGTATTTTTTGAGGAAACAGAGAGTCTGTTTGATTACTTCCCACAGGAAAACACTTTGTTTTTTGTAGACGAACCTTCCCATGTGGAGGAGCGTGCCAATGCGGTGGATTTTGAGTTTCAGGAGAGTATGAGTCACCGCTTGGAAAAGGGATATTTATTGCCATCGCAGGCAAATGTCATTTTCCCTTATGAGAAGCTTGTAGCAAAATTGACTGGGAAAAAGACAGTGCTTCTTAGTATGTTAGATTATAAGGCAAAGCATTGGAATGTAAAAGAAAAGGCAGATATGATGGTTACATCTGTTGCACCGTATCATCATAATTTTGAAATGCTTGTGAAAGATTTAACAAATTGGAAGAAGAAAGGGTATCGGGTCGTATTGTTTTCTGGTTCTATGAGTCGAGCAAAACGGTTGAGTGAGGACCTAAAGCAATATGATTTATCTGCTTTTTTCCATGAGACAGGAGACAGGGAGTTAGAACCTGGCACCATTATGGTTACAACGGGAAATCTGCACAAAGGTTTTACCTATCCATTGATTCAGGTGGCATTTGTATCGGAAAGTGACATTTTTGGAGAGAAGCAGGCAAAACGAAAGAAAAAGAAAACGCAGTATGATGGAAAATCTATTCAGAATTTTACGGAATTAAATATCGGAGATTATGTTATTCACGAGAATCATGGAGTTGGTATTTATAAGGGAATTGAAAAGATTACGGTAGATAAGACGGTAAAAGATTATGTAAAAATAGAATATGCAGATGGAGGCAATTTATATGTGCTTGCCACTGGGCTTGAAGTGTTGCAGAAATATTCTAGCGGGGATGGAAAAAAGCCGAAGATGAATAAGCTTAATTCCGCTGAATGGAAAAAGACAAAAAGTAGAGTACATTCCTCTGTTCGCCGCGTAGCGAAAGAATTGGTCGAGCTTTATGCGAAACGTCAGGAAAAAATCGGCTATCGTTTTGATAATGACAGTCTTTGGCAGAGAGAGTTTGAAGAGATGTTTCCATATGAGGAAACGGATGATCAGGTATCTGCCATTGAAGCGACCAAGCGTGACATGGAGAGTACAAAGATTATGGATCGCTTGATTTGTGGGGATGTGGGCTTTGGTAAGACAGAGATTGCGATTCGAGCAGCGTTTAAAGCGGTTGACAATGGAAAGCAAGTGGCTTTTTTGGTGCCTACTACGATTTTAGCACAGCAGCATTACAACACGTTTGTGCAGCGTATGAAAGAGTTTCCTATCAAGATTGGTATGTTGTCTCGTTTCCGAACACCTGCACAGCAGAAAAAAGATTTGGAGGCACTGAAAAAGGGGCAGTTGGACATTGTAATTGGAACGCATCGTCTGTTATCAAAAGATGTAAAATATCATAATCTGGGGCTATTGATCGTGGATGAGGAACAGCGTTTCGGAGTAACACACAAAGAGAAGATTAAGATGTTAAAGGAAAATGTGGATGTACTTACTTTATCCGCAACGCCAATCCCAAGAACACTTCATATGAGTTTGATTGGTATTCGTGATATGAGTGTACTGGAGGAACCACCTGTAGACCGTATGCCAATACAGACATTTATTGTAGAACAAAATGACGAGATTGTTCGTGAAGCAATCAATCGTGAGCTTGCCAGAAATGGACAGGTTTTTTATGTGTATAATCGTGTCAAAAATATTGAGGAAGTAGCGGCACATATTGCAGAATTAGTTCCACATGCTGCGGTAGGTTGCGCGCATGGACAAATGAGTTCTCGTGAACTGGAAAAGATTATGTATCAGTTTATACAGGGCGAACTGGATGTGTTAGTTTCCACTACTATTGTAGAGACAGGACTGGATATATCAAATGTAAATACAATGTTAGTTCATGATGCAGACCAATTGGGACTATCGCAATTATATCAGCTTCGAGGGCGTGTAGGACGTTCCAACCGTACTGCTTATGCATTTTTAATGTATCGAAGAAATAAGGTTTTAAAAGAAGTGGCAGAAAAACGATTGCAGGCAATGCGGGAGTTTACAGAGCTTGGTTCTGGTTTCAAGATTGCCATGACAGATTTGGAAATCCGAGGAGCAGGAAGTCTTTTAGGAGAGCAGCAGCATGGTCACATGGAAGCCATTGGGTATGATTTATATTGTAAGATGCTTACGGAAGCAGTAAGGGAATATAAGGGAGAGGAAGTGGAAGCTTCCTTTGATACGACGGTGGATGTAAATGTAGATGCGTATATTCCAGCTACCTATATCCGAAGTGAGTATCAGAAATTGGAGATGTACAAGCGTATTGCAGGCATTGAAAACAGGGATGAATGGATGGATATGCAGGAAGAATTGGTGGATCGTTTTGGAGATATGCCAAAAGCTGTACAGAACTTGTTAAATATAGTATTATTAAAGTCTATGGCACATCAGGTATATGTGGAACAGGTAAAACAGAAAAAGGAAAAAGAATTAGAATTTACAATGTTTGCGCAGGCAAAGATTAAAGCGGAAAAGATTCCGCCTTTATTAGAAAAATATAAGGGAAGATTACAATTTTCCATGAAGCCTACGCCGATATTTACATTTATATGGAGTAAAGAAAAACAACGTGGGAAAGATGATAGTAAAAACTTTTTCCCAAATGTAATAGAATTTTTACAGGATATGAAGGAGGAACTTGTATGAGTTGCGATAAAAGCATAAAATGGAAGAAGGGAATTGCGCTGGGAATGGCAGTATTACTGGCATTTGGTGGAACAGCCTGTGGGAAAAAGCAGGATACATCTAAAAAAACAGAGAAAACTACCACCTTTGAATCAAGTGATATGAAGATGGATACTTGCATTATGGCAGTTGGAGATGAAGAAGTTACATTGAACGAGATGCTGTTTTACGTGTATCAGTTAAAATCCGAATATGATGGAGCACTTACGCCAGAGGTTTGGCAGTATGCCTATGAAAAGGAAAAGACGATAGAAGGGTATTCTAAGGAGCAGCTTGTAGATGAAATTGCGCAGATAAAGATTATTTGTCAGGAAGCTCAATTGCAGGGATATGAACTTACAGAGGAAGAAGCAAACGAAGCGGACGTAACAGCAGGAAAGTATGTGGAAACGCTTTCGGAAGATGCAAAAGCGTACCATTTGACAAGGGATTTGGTGTCAAAGATTTACAAAGAACATGCGTTGGCTAAGAAAATGTATGATGTAGTCAGCGGAACCATTGATACAAATGTGTCGGATGAGGAGATTGCAGAAAAAGGAAGTAATCCCGATAAGGTTACCGAATATAAAGAGGAAATTTTGAAAGAACGAGAAAAAAAGCAATTCCAAAAAGAATTTTCTAAATGGAAAAAGAACTATGACATTGTAGTGAGTCAGACATTATTAGATAAGATCTCATTTAACTAGAAAGGGAGCGCAGAAACCTTGTTTGAAAAAAAGGAATATATTATGGACAGCATCTTCGGAGTTTGTATGGTGGAGAAGGTTACAAAGCTTGTGGTTGGAAGAGAACAACAAATGGAATATTACGTGTTGCAGTCTGCGGCAGATAAAAAGAAAAAAGCTTATATTCCGGTGCAAAATCATGAAACAGTTTTGAGAAGATTAATCACACCGGAGCAGGCAACCTCTATTTTAGAAAAAATAAAAGTGGAAATTAATACCAATAATAAAGAAGAAATGGAAGCATTAACGGTGGAAGAGGCAAGAGGTGTATTGGAAAGCGGAGATCCCGATTCTTGGGCAAAAGTCAGTAGTTATCTGCTACAGAGAGAAGGAGAACTATCGCCTCCTGTTGTTGGAATTTTAGAAAAAATATGGGAACAGTTGCAGAACGAACTTGCATTTGTGCTGAAAAAATCCAGAGATGACATTAGACAGATGGTGGAGAATGGTATAAAATGATATAAGGGACAAAATGACAATGGAAATGGAGAGGATAATATGGATATCGAACTTTTTCGTACAAGTAGTGAAGAGGAACGAAAAAAACTTCGAAAGATTTTGCTCAATAAACAGATTTCTTTCTCGGAGAGATGGGAAAAAATTCCATTGGTGAAGCGTGGGAAATATGGTGGGCAAAAGGAAATGTGTGTGGTTTACATAAGTGAATTTTATGACAGTCAGGTAGATGAGATTTGCAAGCTTATGGAAACAGAAAATGTATAGAGCAGTTATTATTCACTGTGTATTTGCGATAAAATTTCGAACGGTAAAGAATTGTAGATGAATAGTAATATCAGATAAGGAGCAGGGATCGTATTTGTTTTTGCTCCTTTGCTTTTGTTAGAATATAGTAGTTAAAAAGGAGAAGTTATGTTAAAAAAATGGAAAAAGATGAGTCAGACCAGACTGATTGCATTGAGCTTTTTTTGTGTAATCTTAGCAGGAACATTCTTGTTGACGCTTCCCTGGGCTTCCAGAACGGGAGAGTGGACAAGTCCGTTAAATGCGTTATTTACTGCCACAAGTGCTACTTGTGTGACAGGACTTATTGTGTATGACACGTATTGTCATTGGAGTTTATTTGGACAGATTGTAATTATTTGTCTGATACAGATCGGTGGACTGGGATTGATGACGATTATCAGCCTTTTGGCGGTGTTTACAAAGCGACGCATTGGTTTGGGCGAGAGGCGGCTTTTGATGATCTCCTCTGGAAATATGCGTATGAGTGGCGTAATAAGACTGATTCAAAAAGTTGCGGTCATTACTTTTGTTTGTGAAGGAATTGGTGCCTTGGTACTTGCCTGTTCGTTTGTGCCACAAATGGGAATTGTCAGAGGTTGTTATAATGCGATATTCCATTCTATATCCGCGTTTTGTAATGCAGGGTTTGATTTAATGGGGCGTTTTAAAGAAGGTTCCTCTCTTGCATTATATGAACAGAATGTTGCGGTAATGCTTCCCCTTGCAATTTTAATTGTAGTGGGGGGAATTGGTTTTCAGGTTTGGTCAGATTTGCATGAAAATGGTTTTCATGTAAAAAAATATTCTTTACACACAAAAGTGGCACTGTTATCTACAGGTGCATTGTTGTTTGGCGGATGGCTTTTGTATTTTATTTTTGAAAACAAGTATCACCTAAATGGTATGACATTGCCAGAAAAATTGTTGTCCAGCGGTTTTATGTCTGCTACAACCAGAACAGCGGGATTTGCAGGCTTTGATTTATCGCAGTTATCACAGTCGGGCAGTATGCTTACTATAATTCTTATGTTAATCGGTGGTTGTCCTGGCTCTACGGCTGGAGGAATAAAGGCAACTACGATTGCAGTTATGGTTATGTCTGTGATTGGTATGAGTAGAGGTGACACGGATATTACGGTGTTTAAACGCCGTTTGAATAAAGAATTGATTAAACATGCAGCAGTTATCTGTTTTGTCTATGTATCAGTTGTTTTAGCAGCTACTATGACGATTTGTACGATTGAACATGCCAGTTTAGCCAGTGTATTATTCGAAACAAGTTCAGCCATGGGAACGGCAGGATTATCGCAAGGACTTACGGCACAGGCAGGAGACGTATCAAAGGTAATATTAATTGTTTTAATGTATGGTGGGCGTATCGGTGGTCTGTCTTTATTATCTGTGTTTGCAGAGCGAAAGAAAGAGGCGCCACATAAAAGACCGGCAGAGCGTATTATGATTGGGTAAGAAAGGATGGAAAAATGAAAACAGTATTGGTAATTGGAATGGGAAGATTGGGGAGTTATCTGGCAAGAAGAATGCAGGATTTAGGAAATGAAGTTATGGTGGTGGATCAGGATGAGGAATTGATACAGGAACTTTCACCAGATTTTAGTGATTGTTATTCTGGGGATTGTACCAATGAAGGTGTGTTACGTTCCTTAGGCGTGAATAATTTTGATTATTGTTTTGTGACAATAGGGGAAAATGCATATGATTCGTTAGAGATTACCAGTATGCTCAAAGAACTTGGGGCAAGACATGTAATTGTGAATGCAAGAAAAGAACGACAGGAAAAGTTTTTAAAGAGTGTTGGAGCCGATGAGGTGATTTTCCCTGAGAAGGAATATGCGGAAAAACTGGCAATCCGTTACAATTCTGATAATATTTTTGATTATGAGGATTTAACGGCAGATTATGGTATTTTTGAAATATCCATTTTATCGGAATGGGTTGGAAAAAGTATAATCGAGCTTGGGATTGCAAAGAATTATAATGTGAATATTCTGTCAATCAAAAAAGGAGAAAAAATGTATCCGATGCCAAGCGGGGATTATGTGTTTTGTGAGAAAGACCATGTTGTGGTACTTGGAGCAAATCAGGATGTATATAAATTGGCAGCTACGCATAGATAAATAAAGACAGGCTGAACTGCATTTTTAGAACGTTGCCAAAAAACAGTAACAGTTGCACAAAACAAAGGGCTTCTTTTAGGCAAAATGGCTGTTGAAACATTTTCTGCTTTTATGGTAAACTAAAATAGATTGGGATTATTTACCGTTATTATTTGATGCATAAAAAGGTTGTGTTGAATAGTAAGGAAAATGATATTGTAGCAATGGAGGGAAGGGTATGGAACACGTTTTAATTATTGAAAATGATCCAGAGCAAATGAAAAAGCTGGTTGCTGCACTGGAAGGGGAATATAGAATTTCGACCAGTAAGACACAGCAAGAGGCATTTAAACTGTTACAGCATAAATTACCGGATTTGATTCTGATGGAAGAAGGTAGTCCGGATGTTTGTGTACTTAAAATAGTTGAGTATGTAAAGCGTGTGGATGAATTATCAGGTATACCTATGATTGTGCTATCCGATGGTGAAGATGAGGAATTTGAAAAAAAATGTATTCACTTAGGAGCCACAGATTTTATTTTCCGTCCATGTAGTGCAGTAGGAATCCGCTCCAGAGTGCAGAGAGTGTGTAAAATAGAACAGATTATTCGCAATCTGAGAAGTGATATGTATGAAAAATGTGCAGTAATCGATGAGATGAATGATATGGTACATCGGGATCCATTGACAAAGTTGTTTAACCGTTCCTATGCGGAAGAACAAATCAATGCATATTTGTGTGAACGCAGAAATCGCGGTACATTGCTTATGATTGATATGGATAATTTTAAACAGATTAATGATAGTTTTGGACATATTGTTGGGGATGAGATTTTAATTGAATTTGCAAATACATTAAAGGCACTTACCCGTCGGGATGATGTAGTGTGCAGATTAGGTGGAGATGAATTTATTATCTTCTTAAAAAATGTCAGTTCTCACGCTATGATTATAGAAAAGGTGGAGCAGATTATTGTTACCCTGGAAAAACGGTTGGTAAAGCCAGATGGGGGAAATATTACGGTTTCCACTGGTATTGCAGTATCTCCTTCCGATGGAAGAAGCTTTACGCATCTTTATCAAAATGCAGATAAATCTCTTTACTTTGTAAAACAAAATAGTAAAGGTTCGTATCACTTCTTTAGCGAGGAAGGTGCGGATGGAGCAGGTCATATTAGCAAAAAAAATACGCAGGTGGATTTAGAACACTTACGTTCTTTTATACAGGAAGTTGGCTACAATAAGGGTGCATATCAAGTAGAATATGATGGATTTAAGAAGATTTACCGTTTTATTGCCCGTTGTATTGGTCGTACCAATCAGAAGGTACAGACTGTATTATTTACTCTGCGAAATACAGAGAGAACCCCGTTGGATGTGCAGGAATTGTTTTATGCAATGGATAATTTGAAAAATGCCGTAAACGAATCCATTCGTCGAAGTGATGTGGCGACCAATTATAGCAGTAGCCAATATGTAGTAATTTTGATGGATTCATCCATAGAGGATGCCAATATGGTAGCAAATCGTATTTGCGAAAAATATAAAGATTTGGGTAACTGCAATCCAAATGTTAAGTTAGAGTTTGATATACAGACTGTGTGTACGGCACCGTCGAATTGGGGAGATTGTGATTGAAAAATATAAAGCTTTTGATTTCATATGATGGTACGGGATATTTAGGCTGGCAACGTCTCGGAGGAAAGCAGCAGGGACAGTCCATTCAGGGTTTATTGGAACATGTAATAGAGAAGGTTGTCCAATACCCAGTTCGGATACATGGTTCGGGCAGGACGGATGCTGGTGTTCATGCAAAAGGGCAGGTGGCGAATTTTTCTGTGCCATCTGCTTTTTTTACATTAGAGGAAACCGTGGAAGAAAGATTACGTTACTTGCGGGATGAATGTAACCAAAGGCTGCCAGAGGATATTCGAATTATAAAGGCGAAACTGGTAGCAGCTTCCTTTCATAGTAGGTACAGTGCCAAGAGAAAGACCTATCAATATTATATAGATACAGGGGAAACACCTAGTGTATTTGCCAGAAAATATGCACTTTGGTTGCCCCAAAAACTGGATATAGAAAAAATGAAGCAGGCGGCAGAGGTGCTTTTGGGTACCCATGACTTTTCAGGTTTTTCCAGCAAATCCAAAGCAGGGATGCAAAAGAAAAAGAGAGATACCGTTCGTACTTTATTTGCGGTGGATATTTTACCATGGAAATATGGAGTGTATGTTTCCTTTACGGGCGATGGATTTCTTTATAATATGGTGCGGATTTTAACAGGAACACTTTTGGAAGTGGGAATGGGAGAGAGAAGTGTAAAACAGGTACGTCAGGCATTAGAAAAGCTGGACAGGCAGCAGGCAGGAAAGACAGTAAGTAGTGTAGGACTCTTTTTGGAACGGGTGGATTATGAATAAATAGTTAGATTCTTTGTTGACACAATAGATAAGAGAGATAGTATGGAGATGAAGGCATGATTCGGGAATATTTAGAACAGATTGAAAATGGAATGGATGTGCGTAAAAATTTAATTGCATTAAAAGCCGCATGTAAAGATAGCGCAGGACGGACTGCTGTCTTGTATGCATTAAATAACCAGTTGCAGGTGTTTTATGATCTTTTAAAAAGTGAAGAACCAAAGATACGAAAAAATGTTGCTTTGATTTTAGGACAGTTAGGAGTGCAGGATAGTTTGGTACCGCTTTTTGATGCGTATGAAAAAGAGGAAACCCTGTTTGTAAAAAGCAGTTATTTGACGGCTATACGGGAGTTGGATTATCGACAGTATTTAGAAGTATTTAAAAAGCGTTTGCAAGAGTTACAATCGCAGGAAATAGAGGAAAGCAATCGAAAGCATATAAAAGAAGAATGTAAACTGTTGCAGGATATGATTTTAGCATTGGAAGGGTATCAAAAACATACTTTTACAGGATGGAAGGTACCTTCCCGTATCATTCTTATGACGAATCGAAACTTTAGGGAGATTACAGCAGAACAGATAAAAAGCCATCATCCTAAAGTTTTCAATGCAGGTGTGCAGGCAAGAACATCGGATTTAAAAGAAATATTTGAAGTCAGAACCTTTAAAGAATTGCTGTTTGTGTTAGAGGACAAGTCCAGCCTTACAAAAGAAGGAAAAACAGTGGATGAAATGGCTCGTATGCTTGCAAAACAGATTTCTGACAGCTCTCTGTTGCAGTTTTTACAGGAACGCCATCAGGGGGAAACCCCATTTTATTTTCGTATAGAGTGTAAAAATAAGATGGATTTAAAGCAAAAGAGTGTATTTACAAAGAAACTGGGAAGTTATCTACAGGAACAAAGTGAAAATCAGTTGATTAATAGCACCTCGCATTATGAAGTGGAGCTTCGATTGATTGAGAATAAATCAGGAAATTTCAATTTTTTAATAAAGTTATTTACCTTGAAGGACAGTCGTTTTTCTTACCGAAGAGAGGCGTTGTCCAGCAGTATTCAGCCAGTCAATGCGGCACTTGTGATGCACTTGGCAAAAGAGTATTTATCAGAAAATGCACAGGTATTAGATCCATTTTGCGGAGTCGGTACCATGTTAATTGAACGAAATCGTTTCCTTCCTACGGGAGATATGTATGGTATTGATTTGTTTGGTAAGGGAATTGAGGCTGCCAGAAGAAATACAGAATTAGCGGGTGCCCGCATTAATTATATTAACCGTGATTTCTTTGATTTTACCCATGCCTATTTATTTGACGAGGTAATTTCGAATATGCCAAGGGCAATCGGACAGAAAACAAAGGCGGACATTACATTGCTGTATAGAAAATTCTGGACAAAAATCAGAGAGCATATTGGCAAAGGCTCCGTACTTGTGTTATATTGTTATGATAGAGAAATCTTGAAGGAAACGCTTCCAAGGCAGTTTTTTACGATAAAAGAAGAATTTGAGATTTCAAAGAAAGAGGATGCGTATTGCTACGTCATATCCTATGGGAAAAACTAGATAGAAGGAAGGTTCGAATCATGGATTACAATTCAGAACAGGAGAAGAAAGCACACCGCTTTATGATTGTGTTTATGATACTTGTGATTTTTGTATTTCTTGGTGTTACTGCCTGGAATAATGCGAACAAGGAATCAAACACACAAAAGGGAGAACAGCCAACTCCAACAGTAGAGACAACAGTAGAACCAGAAGCATAAAAAATGGAATGTATTTACATCTTCAGGTGTAAGTACATTCCATTTTGACATTATTATAAAATAAGCCCTAATGCTCCGTAAGAAACAATATCCATAATGATGGCTGCTAAAAGTATTCCGATAAAAATGGCAACCGATGCCTTTTTAATATCAAATTCCAGTAAAGATGCGATAAGAGCACCTGTCCATGCACCTGTTCCAGGAAGCGGTATTCCTACAAATAATAGCAGGAAAAGAAATTCTCCTTTTTCCACACCATCCGATTTTTTTGATGCACGATCTTCCAGTTTATGAACCAATCCCGATAAAATATTATGTTTCTTCATAAATTCAAATATCTTTTTAATAAACAAAAGAATAAAAGGAATTGGAATTAAGTTTCCGAGTATACATATGATATTTGCCTGCACCAATGGAATGTTTAAAGCAGAAGCAGCTATCAATCCACCACGTAACTCAATCAGTGGTAACATGGAAACAAAAAACACAAAGAGTTCTTTGGGTAAAAAATTTCCGAGACTGGCATTGTACCAATCTATCAGAGCCTGTTGCATAAAGTAACCTCCAGTTTTTTATGAGAGTTTCAAAAGATAACATAGTATTGCACTTTTAATACTCAAATTATTATATTTTTGTCATCTAGAAAAGAATACCATAGATTGAAAGTATTGACAAGAAAAAAGTTCCGTCGATAGCTGAATTTTTTTGCTACCTTGTATATTTGATAGGTTCCGCTGAGTCTCTTTAAATGCAAACATAGTTTGAGGCATGACTATCGTCATGCCTCGTGTACTCTAAAATTTACAGCTACTATTTTTCTACAACTGCTAGGAATGCATCCACAGAAGGGTATGTAGTATCCTGATAAATAATACAGGTTAAGTTATCACAGCCGAAAAGTGCCGAGTTACCACAAGAGGTAATCGGAGATGAAATCGTAAGCTTTTTCAAACTCTTGCAGTTAGAAAACAAAGCGGGGGAAAGCTCTGTGATACCTACTGGTAATACTATTTCTTCTAAGCCGCTTGCGCAAAAGGCATTTGAGCCAAGACTGGTTACCCCTGCTGGAAGCGTGAGAGTCTTTAGACTTTTACAATTCATAAATGTGGTATCTTGTATGGCTGTGATACCGCTAGGAATGGTTATATCTGTTAAACTTTCACAGCCTTCAAATGTTCCGTAACCAAGGGTTTTAAGATTGGCAGGAAGTGTAACGGTTGGTAAAGAAGAACAGTTTCGAAACGTATGTACCCAAAATTCTTTAATGCTATCTGGGAGCGTTACACTTGTAAGGTTTTTGCAGTCACCAAATGCCATATCTTCAATCCGATTTGGTCCATCTTTTACTACCACTGTTTTTAAGTTATCACATTCTGCGGCAATATAGGCGGAAACCTTCTCTAAAGTGGAAGGAAGTACTAAACTGCTAATACCAGAAGCGCGAAAAGCACCATGTCCGATAGAAGTGACACTTTCTGGAATAGTAATATCTGTAAGGTTCTTGCAGTTATAAAATGCTTGATCGCCGATTGTTGTTACGGTATCTTCCAGTACAACCTTGGTTAAGGTTTGACAGCCTTCAAATGCCCCTGCTCCAATGGCAGTGATGCCTTTTGGAATGGTAGAGCTTTGACAACCCATAATTAAAGTATTGCTGGCTGTTTCAATGATAGCATTACAGTTATCTCTGCTGTCATATTTAGGATTGTCAGCCGCTACGGTTATGCTGGATAGCTTAGGACAGTCAGCAAATATTCCATCCTTTATATTTGTCAGATTTGCAGAAATGCGGATAGATTCAATCTGTGAGCAGTTAGCAAATGCAGATGACCCAAGTGAAGTCAGGTTGTTTGGTAAGGTTACGTTAGTAAAACTTCTACAATAAGAAAAAGCATTAGAACCAATGCTCGTGCAAGCACTAGGAAGGGTTATATTACCCAGTTTTTGGCAAGCATTAAAGGCACTTTGTCCAATTTCGGTCACAGTATCAGGTAATGAAATATTTGGTAAAGAAGTACAAGTGTCAAAGGTGTAAGGTTTTATTTTCGATAATTTGCTAGGAAGCGTAATATGTTTAAGGCTTTTACAAAGCTGGAATGTATAGCCTCCTAAATCTGTAACTGTATCAGGAAGAACAATTTCTTCTAGGGCAGTTTGGGTAAAGGCACTTTGTCCAATTGTTTTTACACCTGGTTCAATCGTTACATTTTTTAAAGCACTACATTCCGCAAATGCCATTTCTCCAATAGACTGTACACTGGAAGAAATGGTAACTTGTTCTAATTTCTGAGACATATTGGCTACATTGTCAGGAATAGCTTCAAGATGCTTCGGAAATGTTAGGCTGGTTAAGTTTGGACACCGGGAGAATGCACTTTTCCCAATGGAAGTGATGTTGTCAGGAATAGTGATTGTCTCAAAGAGAATACCCTGAAAGCTACTTGGTCCTAAAGCAGTAACCGTGTCTGGTATCGTTGTTGTGTAACAGCCGATAATCAAAGTATTGCTGGCAGTTTCAATCAAAGCATTGCAATTATCACGGCTGTCATAGTATGGGTTTTCAGGTGATACCGTTAATTTGGTTAATGTAGGAATACCAAAGGCTCTGGTGCCAATCTGTGTTACATTTGAAGGAATGGTTACAGAGGTAAGTCTAGTATTACAAAAAGCATCCTCTCCAATTATTTTTGTAGATTGTGGTAGTTGTATCTCCCTTAGAGAGTAGTCATAAATAAATGCCCATGTACCAATGTTTTCTACACCTTCTGAAATAACAATTTCCTCTACACTACTACAGAAAGAAAATGCCTTATAAGGTATCTTTTTTAAGGTAGAAGGAATCACGATTTTTTTCACACGAGTACAATCTGAAAATACTTCGGTTCCCAATTCTGTCAAGCCCTCTGGAAGTATAATTTCCTCTAGATTTGAACAATCATAAAAAGCATAATTTCCAATTTTCTTTAAGGTTGATGGAAATTCCACCCAGTGAAGAGAACTATTATTAGCAAAAAGGTGTTCATCAATTTCTGTGACACCTTCAGGAATTTTCATATAGGTAGCTTCATCTTTATTATTGATTCCTGTTACACAGGTTCCGTCCTCGCTGAAAGTGAGAGAGGCTTCGATGGTTGGTGCGGGTGTGTCCTGTGGCCATTCTTCGAAAGGACCAGTCGTTGCGGTGGCTTGCGGTGTTTCGGTTGGTTCTGAAGTGATGGTTGGTTGAAGAGAAGCCGCTGGTGGTGTAGTAAGCTCTGGAGCTTGCGTAGTATTTAGTGGAGTACTGCTCACATTTGGGCTAGTAGTTACCACAGGTGTTGCAGAGCTTGCTGGAATCGTAGGTTCTCCTAGAAAAGGAGTGGCACTTGGTGTCGGTTGCGGAGTCGTCACTGCAGTTGGTACAGGTAGTTCTGTTGGTCGAGCTGTAGAAGTTGGAGTGACGGTTACGGTTGGTTTTTTCGTTGCCACAACAGTTGCCTTTTTTACTTTGATCGTACAAATAAGCGTTTTTTTGGTACTTTTCTTTTTGAATTTATACCAAACAGTAGCTTTTAGTTTTGTAGTTCCAACTTTAACCCCCTTAATTTTTGCATTGTACTTGCCACTTTTTTTGACTGTGGCGATTTTTTTGTTGGTAACTTTGTAGCTTGTTTTGGTGAGTTTATTACCATTGGCGTTCAGTTTTAGTGTAACGGTTTTACCAACGGTAACCTCTTGTGTCTTTTTTAGAGACGGTACACGGACTTTTGCCTGTGTTTCTGTGGCTGGCATGCCAGACATTGCCAAGGACACTGTCAAGATGCCTGCTAAAAGTTTTTTTGTTCTCATACGGATTAATCCCCCTTTTGTACAAGTATGTTTCTCAACCCCCATAGTGTAAAAAATAGTAACAGTTCAGCCGAGGACAACAATCATTTTTGCCTGGCTGAACTGTTACAAAAAATAAAGTCTGTTGAGAGTACATGATTTTCGTTCCTTATTTATTATACCTGATTATTTTTGTGTGGACAAGTTATTACGATAGGGGGAGTTAGTTAATTTGTGTGTTTTGACAATTTATAAATGTTTACGGATAAATTGTCATTATTTTTTGAGGGGTTCGGTACTATCTGATATTAATTCGGCTAATGGAAGCAATGCTTCATATTTGTAATGCAATCGTTCCAGTTGCTTTTTCATATTCTCTAAGTTCCATTCTTTACCTTTAAAATACTTATATTTAGCACCATTTTTTATCCATTTGAGTCTTAAAAATTTTCTTGCAACTTCGTATGGAATAACATCTTCATCATCCATTAATGCAATTTCAGGTGCTATTTTTTTCAGGATATTTATGTCATTATTACAATATTCTTGTAATACATCTTCTTTATACATATCTTCATCGCATCCAAATTCTGTACCACAACATTCGCAAATGTCCCCTTCTCCATATTCATATCCTTTTTCGAAGCTTTCATCAAAATCCCAGCCACAAACACTACACCACATGAAATTCCTCCTTTTTAATGTGCAATATGCTTTAGTGCATAATTAAGAGCTGCTTTGGACCTGTTTTTAGGCGACTATGCTTTTTACATAGTTGTTATAATTAGGCAGATAATACATGATAACATCCTTTTTATGTTCTGTCCATGTTTGCTGTTTTAAGGGTGGAATATCCTTTCGTGAAAAAATGTTTTGAATAAAATCGAAAGGAAAATTTAAAAATTGACTTTGTTTTTAAAAACAGATATAATTGAAGTTGAGTTTATAAAATAATATGGAAAGTGAGAAGGGAAAAATGAAGAAAAGATATAGAATAATTGCGGCAGTGGTAGCAACAATTTTGTTATATATAGGATCAAGAACATATTTTAACTATAAATTAAAGGCTTATGATAGGGATAATGCGTTGCTGCTTCAAACGCAGTATATTGCCAATGCCTTGCGTCTTGAAGAAGAATTACATACAAGAGGAGTTGATTTATCCGAGGAGTATTCTTCACTGATAGCTACAAAGGCAAACCAAATATTAAAAATAGACTTGGATGCAGGGTATGCATTGGATGCAAAGCTTATTGCAGAAATGTGTTACATTGCGGATAGAACAGGCTCAAGAAAAACAGGTGAGTTACAGGAATTGTTAAAAAATTACTATAATAAGGAGTTAAAGCTTTTTCAAGAGTTACCAACCGAAAATGAAGAAGGTGGAATTGAAATTTACGAGAACATTACTATTTATAATGAATTAAAAGGAACACACCTGCTAGATGGATATGATTTAAAGGATGGATTGGTAAGTTGGTTTAACGAAAATAAGTCTAAAAAGGATAAAAAAGATGAAATTGGTTCTCTTATTTGGTGTTTATATGAAAATGGATATATAAATGAATTGGATGAAAAAGCGGTTAAAAAAATATTGGAACAGGAAATTACAGAAGTGAAAAAGGAATACGAGAGTATGGAACAGAGTAACATTTCAGCAGTTTTGTGTGCAGACGAGTTGAATGCATATTATACGTTCTATTATGATGACAATCGTTTTGAAAAACAAATACAAAAAATATACGAAAATATCAATAGCAAAGAGGAATTGGAGTATGCTGAAAATGATGCTTCCTTTATTAGTTTCTTGGATGATTTTTTTAAGGTAGTTCCTAAGGTAGATGAGAATAACTATATTATTCGTAATATTAGTGATTTATTGTTAGAAAATTATTATGGAACTTTTAAGGAGAGTTAGTGTCAAATAAGGCATTTGAAAAAAACTTTTTCTTGACACAATCCAAAACCCTATGTAAAATTAAAAATTAGAAGTGCAAAAGCACAAAATGGAAAAAGACTAAGACGGTGCACTGCGAAAGCAGATAGAATATTATTTTCTTTGCAGAGAGAATGTGTCACGGCTGAAAGCACATTTAAGTTCAGATAATATTTGAATTTCACACCTGAGTTGCATATTTGAAAAATGTACGCTGAGAGTAGCGACAAAGAGTAGGATATGACGGTTCATGCACGTTACGCATAAGATAAGATGGCAGTTTGCTAAAGCCAGGGTGGTACCGCGAAAGATTCGTCCCTACAGAAGAGAAACTTTTCTGTAGGGATTTTTTTACGTTATAAGAGTAATTTGTAGCATTTCTACCCAGTTAAACTGTTACTTGAAAAATATGTTTTTTAGAGTTACTATTCACAGCTGATTTGTATTAAGCAACTAGACACGTCGTGCTTGCACGTAAGGGGCTAGTTGCTTGATACAAATCGGCCGTGTAGGCAGTTCTTCTGTACAGGAAGAAAAAGGAAGCTGCTGATCTTGCAGCGTTCTGTGCAGGTTTTGCACAGATTTTCTGAATGTAGAGAAGAAAGGCTTTGAATAGTAACTTTTTAGAACTTTAACACTATGAAGTAGTGGAGCGGATTGCGAATATTCGCTTGATTTAGGAAGAAACATTTTCACAGAAAGGGTGTAAATATGAAAGAAAAATTACAAAGCATTAAGGAAAAAGCATTGTCACAAATTAATGCGGCACAGCATTTGGAAAGTCTAAATGATGTTCGTGTTGCGTTCCTTGGAAAAAAGGGAGAGTTGACAAGCGTACTGAAATCTATGAAAGAAGTTGCTCCAGAAGACCGTCCGAAGGTGGGACAGATGGTAAATGAAGCAAGAGCAGAAATTGAGAAGGTTTTGGCAGATAGAAAAAATGCCTTTGAGAAGAGACTTCGTGAAGAAAAAATGAAAGCAGAAACCATTGATGTTACATTGCCAGCTAAGAAACCAATGGTGGGACATCGTCATCCAAATACAGTTGCATTAGAAGAAGTAGAACGTATTTTTATAGGTATGGGTTATGAAGTAGTAGAAGGTCCAGAAGTAGAATATGACTATTACAATTTCGAGGCATTGAATATTCCTGCTAACCATCCAGCAAAAGATGAGCAGGATACCTTCTATATCAATAAGGATATTGTGCTTCGTACACAAACTTCCTCTACACAGGTACATGAGTTGGAAAAAGGAAAGTTACCAATTCGTATGATCGCGCCAGGACGAGTATATCGTTCCGATGAAGTAGATGCAACACACTCTCCAACATTCCATCAGGTAGAAGGTTTGGTTGTAGATAAAGATGTAACATTTGCAGACTTAAAAGGAACCTTACAACAATTTGCAAAGGAAATCTTTGGAGAAGATACAAAAGTAAAATTCCGTCCACATCATTTCCCATTTACAGAGCCAAGTGCTGAGATGGATGTATCATGCTTTAAATGTGGAGGAAAAGGATGCCGTTTCTGTAAAGGAGAAGGATGGATTGAAATCCTTGGATGCGGAATGGTACATCCACACGTATTAGAAATGAGTGGCGTAGACCCAGAAGAATATGTAGGATTTGCCTTCGGAGTAGGACTAGAACGAATCGCACTACTAAAATACGAAATCGACGACATGAGACTACTCTACGAAAACGACGCAAGATTTTTGAAACAATTTTAGCGTAAGCAGAGCCATGCTGTTTGTGTGATACAGTACCACGTTGCAAGCTGGCTTGCATAAGGGGTGCTGTATCACACAAACAATAGGGCGAAGCCCGTAAAGTGAGATGGAGCGGAGCGGAATCGAACGTAGCATGGCGTAAATAGCCAGGAAAACCACGTTGCAAGCTGGCTTGCATAAGAGGCACTGTATCACACAAACAATAGGGCGAAGCCCGTAAAGTGAGATGAAGCGGAGCAAAATCGAGCGTAGCATGGCGTAACCAGCCAAGAATCAAAAAAATATTATGAATGATAACCTTAGGAGGGAAATAGAATGAATACACCTTTATCATGGATAAAAGCATATGTACCTGATTTAGATTGCACAACACAGGAATATGTAGATGCAATGACATTATCAGGAACAAAGGTTGAAGGATATACAGAATTAGATAAGAACTTAGAAAAGATTGTAGTAGGAAAGATTTTAAAGATTGAAAAACACCCTGATGCAGATAAATTAATCATTTGTCAGGTGCAAATCGATGAAGCAGGAGAACAGGTTCAGATCGTAACAGGTGCTTCTAACGTAAAAGAGGGAGATAAAGTTCCTGTTGTATTAGACGGTGGACGAGTAGCAGGAAGTGCGCATGATGACAAGCCACATCCAGATGGAATTAAGATTAAAAAAGGAAAACTTCGTGGAGTAGAATCTTTTGGTATGATGTGTTCTATTGATGAATTAGGTTCCAGCACAGATATGTATCCAGATGCAGCACCAGACGGCATTTATATTTTAAGTGACAATCCAGCTTATAAGGATGCACCAATCGGAAGTGATGTTCCTGAATTGCTTGGATTACGTGATGTGGTAGTAGAATATGAAGTAACTTCCAATCGTGTAGACTGCTTTGGTATTCTTGGAATTGCAAGAGAAGCGGCTGCAACATTTGATAAGAAGTTTATCCCACCAGTTGTAAAAGTTACAGAAAATCAGGAAGATACAAAGGACTATATTTCTGTTGATGTGCAAGCTACAGATCTTTGCTCCAGATATGTGGCAAAAGTTGTGAAAAACATTAAAATTGCACCATCTCCTGAATGGATGCAGAGAAGATTGGCAGCAGTAGGTATTCGTCCAATCAATAACATTGTAGATATTACAAATTATGTAATGGAAGAATATGCACAGCCAATGCATGCATATGATTTAGATACCATTGCAGGGAAAAAGATTGTAGTAAAACGTGCGGAAAATGGAGATAAATTTACTACTTTAGATGGACAGGAAAGAAAATTAGACAATTCTATCTTAACAATCTGTGATGGAGAGAAAGCAATTGGTATTGCTGGTATCATGGGTGGAGAAAATTCCATGATTACAGACAATGTAAGCACTATGTTGTTTGAAGCAGCATGTTTTGATGGAACTAATATTCGTTTATCTGGAAAGAAACTTGGTATGCGTACAGATGCACAGGCTAAGTTTGAAAAAGGATTAGATCCAAACAATGCAAAAGAAGCACTAGACAGAGCTTGCCAGTTGATTACAGAGCTTGGTGCAGGTGAAGTGGTTGGCGGATATGTAGATGTATATCCAGAAGTAAGACAGCCAATCAGAGTAGGTTATAATGTAGAAAAAATCAATAAGCTTCTTGGAACAGATATTGACGAAGAAACTATGATTGGTTATTTTGAAAAAATTGACCTTCCAGTAGATCGAGAAACAAAGGAATTAATCGTTCCAACTTGGAGACAGGATATTAAATGCTTAGCAGACGTTGCAGAGGAAGTAGCTCGTTTCTATGGCTATGCAAATATTCCTACCACACTTCCAAGCGGTTCTGGTACCAGCGGTGGATTATCTTTGAAACTTCGTGTGGAAAATATCGCAAGAAGTGTGGCAGAGCAATTTGGTTTCTGTGAGGCAATGACATACTCCTTTGAAAGTCCAAAAGTATTTGATAAATTAAAGATTGCAGAGGATGATGTACTTCGCAATACGGTTATGATTACCAATCCTTTGGGCGAGGATTATAGCATGATGCGTACACTCCCATTAAATGGAATGCTTACTTCTCTTGCAACAAACTATAATCGTAGAAATAAAAATGTACGTTTATACGAAATTGCCAATGTATATATTCCAAAGGCACTTCCAGTAACAGAACTTCCAGATGAAAGAACACAGCTTACTTTAGGAATGTTTGGAGAAGGAGACTTCTTTGACTTAAAAGGTGTGGTAGAAGAAGTAGTAGAAGCAATTGGATTAAAGAAATTAAAGACCTATGATCCAAAGGCTGGAAAGAATTTCTTGCATCCAGGAAGACAGGCAAACATCATGTACGGTGACGTAGTATTAGGTTACATGGGTGAAGTACATCCAGATGTAGCAGATACCTATGGAATTGGTGAAAAAGCCTATGTAGCAGTTATTGATATGCCTACAGTTATGGAACTTGCTGATTTCTCCATTAAATATACAGGTATCGCAAAATATCCTGCGGTAAGTCGTGACCTTAGTATGGTTATGAAAAAAGAAATCTTAGTTGGTCAAGTGGAAGAAATTATTCGCAAAAAGGGTGGCAAATTATTGGAAAGCTGTACTTTATTTGATGTATATGAAGGAAATCAGATTGCAGATGGTTACAAGTCTGTAGCATATTCTATTTCGTTCCGCGCAACAGACCATACATTAGAGGAAAAAGAAATCACGATTTTGATGGATAAGATTATTAAAGGTTTGGAAGATATAGGAATTGAGCTTAGAAAATAGGCTTAGAAAGGCGGAAAAAGCTGTATGAGGGGAAAAACGCAGAAGCGGTGTGGAAAGATAATAGCCAGAGTAGCGTTTGTTGTATATCTTATGGTGTTGACATATTTTCTGTTTTTTAGTGAAAGGTATGGGCGCGCAGGCGCCCAAATCTATCGCTATAATTTGGTCCCTTTTCGGGAAATCAGACGCTATATTCAATATAGACACTTGTTTGGTTGGGAATATTTTGTAGTAAATATTTATGGAAATATACTGGCATTTGTGCCGTTCGGTTTTTTCTTACCTATTGTAAGTAAAAGCAATCGAAGTTTTTGGACTGTTACACTTTATGGTTTTGAGTTTACGTTGGGAATTGAGTTGGTACAACTTTCATTTCAGGTGGGAACATTTGATGTGGATGATATCATAATGAATACGCTGGGAGCAATACTGGGGTATATCTTGTTTGCATTATTCAAAAAAAAGCTAAAGAAATTTATGTGAGAAACGAAGAAAAATCTTAGTTAGTTGCATAGAAAAAGTTTTTAGGGGCAGGAATAACCATGGATGAAAGGAGAGAGAAAGAAACCATATGAAAACGTTTGTATCGAAGGATCGTACAGGAGTGCATAATCGAGGATCCAGTTATATAGAGATTGATAAGCATAAATCAGTTCCAGGCTTTATTTCTATTATGATTGGGGTAGCGGTGTTTGTACTTCTTATGGTCTTATTTTTGTTATCCTATCTGGAGCATGGAAAAGCAGGCATATGGCTCGGACTGATAGGAATTATGCTGGTGTTTCTGGCAATAACGGGAATTATATTTGCTATTTCAGGATTAAGTGATTCGGAAGCAAAAAAAGGTAGACCGATTGCGGGAGCAGTGCTAAATGCAGTAATGCTCAGTGTGTTACTTGTTCTATATATCGTTGGGGTATAGCAAAATAGAAAGTGAGATTTTTTTATGATGGGTTAAGAATTAAGAAAAATATGTCGAAATAAAACAAAATGGAATTAAATGCTTATTTGGGCAAAAAATTCGAGGAAACTGATATACCTGTTCTATAGACAACAGGTAGGGGTGAAATACACAGGATGAGGGTTGGCTACATAGGATAATCTATGGAGGTAATAAAGGAACTGTTCAAGATGACCAAACTGTAAGGGAATGAGAAGACGATGTGTTTTTCAAAGCAGAGAGGGAAGAAGAATAGTGACAGAAGGATTGCTTGCGTATGACACGTTTGAGAACAGAATGGAGGGGTCTTTAATGGCAGAAATTAACAAGGAAGAGTTTAAGCAGAGTGTGGTAGATAACTTAAAGATGTTGTTCCGCAGATCTGTGGAGGATGCAGATCAACAGCAGTTATTCCAGGCGGTTGCCTATGCTACAAAAGATATTGTGGTAGATCAATGGATGGCGTCCCACAAAGAATTTGAAAAGCAGGATAAAAAAATCGTATATTATTTATCGATGGAATTCTTAATGGGCCGTGCTCTTGGTAATATTATTATCAATTTAAAGGGTAATCAGGCAATCAAAGAAGCTATTGAGGAGTTAGGACTGGACTTGGATGTAATTGAAGATCAGGAACCAGATGCTGCACTTGGTAACGGAGGTTTGGGACGTTTAGCTGCTTGCTTCCTTGATTCCTTGGCAACTTTGGGATATCCGGCATATGGATGTGGTATTCGTTATAAGTATGGTATGTTTAAGCAGAAAATTGAAAATGGTTTCCAGATTGAGACACCAGATGACTGGTTGAAGAATGGAAATCCGTTTGAAATGAAGAGAGCAGAGTATGCGGTAGAAGTTAAGTTTGGTGGTTATGTAAATATAAAAAGAGATGAAAATGGCAGAGAACACTATGTACAGGAGAATTACCAGTCCGTTCGTGCGGTGCCATATGATTTACCAATTGTTGGTTATAATAATAACGTGGTAAATACACTTCGTATCTGGGATGCAGAAGCCATTGATACATTTAGTTTGGATTCTTTTGATAAGGGAGATTATCAAAAGGCAGTGGAACAGCAGAATTTGGCAAGAACAATCTGTGAAGTATTGTATCCAAATGACAACCATTATGCAGGTAAGGAATTACGTTTAAAACAACAATATTTCTTTGTATCTGCAAGTATTCAGAGAGCTGTTACAAAATACATGAAACTTCATGATGATATTCATAAACTTCCAGAAAAGGTTTGTTTCCAGTTAAATGATACTCACCCAACCGTTACAGTAGCGGAATTGATGCGTATTCTTTTGGATGACTATAATTTAGAGTGGGATGAAGCATGGGAGATTACAAACAAGACTTGTGCGTATACAAACCATACGATTATGTCTGAGGCATTGGAAAAATGGCCATTGGAATTATTCTCAAGATTACTTCCTCGTATCTATCAGATTGTGGAAGAGATTAACAAGAGATTTATTTTACAGATTCAGGAAAGATATCCTGGTGATTATGAAAAAGTTAAGAGCATGGCAATTATTTATGATGGACAGGTTAAAATGGCACATCTTGCTATTGCAGCTAGCTTTTCTGTCAATGGTGTTGCCAGATTGCATACAGAGATTCTTAAGAATCAGGAATTAAAAGATTTCTATCAGATGATGCCAGAGAAATTTAACAATAAGACAAATGGTATTACACAAAGACGTTTCTTGTTACATGGAAATCCATTGTTAGCGAACTGGGTAACAAGTAAGATTGGAGATGATTGGATTACTAATCTTGCTCATATCAAGGAACTTGCTGTATATGCGGATGATGAAAAGTGCCAAAAAGAATTTATGCAGATTAAATATCAGAACAAAGTTCGTTTGGCAAAATACATTAAGGAACACAATAATGTAGAAGTAGATCCACGTTCTATTTTTGATGTACAAGTAAAACGTTTACATGAGTATAAGAGACAGTTATTGAATATCTTGCATATTATGCATTTGTATAACGAATTGAAGAAAAATCCAGATATGGATTTCTATCCAAGAACATTTATTTTTGGTGCGAAGGCATCGGCAGGGTATCGTAGAGCAAAGGCAATCATTAAGCTGATCAATAGTGTTGGAGATGTAATCAACAATGATGCTTCTATTGATGGAAAGATTAAAGTTGTATTTATTGAAGATTATAAAGTATCTAATGCAGAATGGATTTTTGCGGCTGCTGATGTATCAGAACAAATTTCTACAGCCAGCAAGGAGGCATCTGGAACTGGTAATATGAAATTTATGTTAAATGGTGCTTTGACACTTGGAACAATGGATGGAGCCAATGTAGAGATTGTTGAGGAAGTAGGAGCAGAAAATGCATTTATCTTTGGTTTAAGTTCAGATGAAGTGATTGCTTATGAACACAACGATCAATACAATCCAAAGGACATTTATAATACAGATCAGGATATTCGTACTGTATTGACACAGCTTATCAACGGAACCTATTCTAAGGACAATCCAGAATTATTCCGTGAAATTTACAATTCCTTATTGGAACGAAATGGCGGAGAGAGAGCAGATCAGTACTTTATTTTAAAGGATTTCCGTTCTTACGAAGAAGCGCAGAAAAAGGTAGAAAAAGCCTACCGTGATCAGGCAGGGTGGGCAAAATCTGCTATGTTGAATACTGCTAACTGTGGAAAATTCTCATCTGACCGTACGATTGAGGAATATGCAAAGGAAATTTGGCATTTAGATAAAGTTAAAGTTGAGTTATAAGGGGTATCATAAGCTTAGTGCAAGGAGCTGCAGTTTATTGCGGCTCTTTTCACTACATATTTTCTTTTACATATTATTTTACGAAGGGGGATACGATTATGGAAAGTAGAGAAAAAAATATGGGAAAGAACAAAATGATAGGAAAATTGTTGGCACCACTTATTTGTACAGTGGCGTTGATGATTATTATTCAACTAGTTGTATTGCAATTGCTGAGTAAAGGAGTTTTGAATACAGTTGGTGCTTTGCTCATATTAGTTGCAGTTACGGTTTTGTGTTTTGGTGCAATAGTGTTAGTAGCAAAATTTGTATTTGACCAGATACGATTTCTGGTATCGGGAGAAGGGATGAATTCCAAATTCTCGCAAAAAGCAAAGAAAATGTCAGAGCGTGAGGATAATTTAGGAGAATTGATGCGCACGATTCAATCAGGAGTGACTAATATCGGAAGTATTTTAAAGGGGATTAAAAATGCATCAGAGGATTTAGGTGAAGTTTCTGGAAAATTCCAAGAATTATTTGACACAATGACGCAGTCCTTAGGAGATACAAAAGGGGCAGTAACTTCGATTGCAGAGAATGCAGTATTGCAGGCAGACAGCGTAGAGGATATGAAGGGAAAAATTGATGCCATCAGTGCTTCCATTGATCGCATTTCTGAAAATGTAGTACAGTTAACAGAGAGTGCAAATGCGGTGGAAGAGTATAATGCTTCTGCGGAGCGCATTATTTCAGAATTGGCTAAGATTAGCAAAGAAAGTGGAGAGTCTATTGAAAGTGTAAAGAAACAGACAGATCTTACTAATCAGTCTGCACAGCAGATTCGTACAGCAACAGAAATTATTGCGGGTATATCTGCACAAACGAACCTTTTAGCACTGAATGCCAGTATCGAGGCAGCCAGAGCAGGGGAACATGGAAGCGGATTTGCGGTAGTTGCAGAAGAAATCAGACAACTTGCAGACCAGTCTAAAGAATCTACACAACAGATTAATACGATTGTAAATGAACTGATTGAAAATTCTGATGTTAGCGTAGAAATAACAGAGCGTGTGACAGAAGCATTTGAAAAACAGACAGAGAAACTTTCAGAAACAGAAGAGATATTTGGAAAGCTGAATCGAGAAATTGGACAGGTGGGAGCTGCAATTGGCGTAATCCATGGAGAAACACAGGATTTGAAATCTCACAAAACTGTGATTGAGGAAGGAATTGTGGCACTTACAGACACATCTCAAGAAAATGCAAAAAATGCAGAGACAACAACGGACAATATGGAGCAATTCGGTTCCATTGTAGAAGAGTGCCAGGAATCAACGAAACAGGTACTTTCTATATCCGATGAATTAGTAGGATATATTGGAAAATTTCAAGCAGGAACAGTGAAGGAAATAGTAAGATCATAAAGCTATAGTTATACTGACAAATAAACAGGGCTATTGCACCATGAAAAATAGTACAGGATATGGAAGTACCGGATAGGTGGCATTTCTAATATATGCTGGAAATAAATTTTCGGTGCAGTGGTCCTGTTTTCGGTTTATGGAAAATGTAGATGGTAGTATCAGGGAAAAATTCCTTGGGAAACTTACGGGAACAGTTTTTTCAAAAGCATTACAAATTTAGTGAAAAAAGGGAGGGGTTATGCTTGAAAATAAAACCAATGAGACAGATAGATAATGGACAGAACGTTTCAGCTAGAAAAAGAAATAGTATTGTATATGGTATTGGAGTAGTTGTTCTGTGCCTCTTTTTTATATTTCTTGCTATATGGCATTATACAGGTAGTAGTAAGCAAAGTACAGATATAAAGGTAACAGATAAAGGTGTTTATATACCAGAGTTAGAAGTGCAACCAGACAAAGCGGCTAGTATGACAGCTTTTTTTATGTATAATGGAAAAAGTTATTGCCTTTGTGATGATATGTTGTTGGAGAAAACGGCAATTGGAAGTTGCTTAGGAACTGTGTCTGTTAGTATAGATGAATGGAAGGATACTTCAAAGTATATAGATTTTTCTGGAACAGTTTCAGGAAAAGTATATACAGTAAAAGGGATAAGCAAAAAATTTATGCTTTGCCTTGTAGCGGATGATGGAAAGAAACAGGTTTTTATAAATAATAAGGGTATTGCCTTGAATAGTGGTTCAGAAATTTTTGAAAAGTATTTACATATATCAGAGGGAGTAGATTGCGTTACATATGAAACGCAAGAATCTTGGGATGCTGCACAAAGCAATCGAAAAGAATTAAGTTCTTCTAAGGAAGAAAAAAGTATACTTAATCAATTTATAGCAGCATTGAACGATGGAAAATGGATGAGAATGGAGGGTATTCCTAAATCAAAAGATGGAAGAACCGATTATGATTTGCAAGAATATCATGTGTATCTAAAATTAAAAACTGGCGTTACGCTTCATCTTAGACTTTTAGAGGGGGGATATGTAAATCTTGAAGGTTTAAACTGGGTTTGTGTGAAAATAAACAAAGAGGTGTATGCTTCTTTCATAAATAACTTTATATAATAGTATAAAAATCTGGGAGCGTTTGTTTCCAGATTTTTTGATTGGTGGGTGGTTTATTTCATGAAAAAGAGTAAAAAACTGAAATAAAGTATAAAAATCTCCGATATATTAATATAAAGTCTACTATTTATAAAAGGACAAGAAAACCTACTGTCTTTAGGCGGTGGGTACTCTTGCACGAGGTGTGGGGTTCAAGCCACATACCTCGTAAGGCACGCAGTGCCGCTTTTATATGAGCAAGTAGCGAAGCGGATTGCGAATATCCTTGACATAGTAAGGGGAACAGGAGGAGAGAGAATGGAGAGGAGAAAAAAATTTACAGCACAGGAACTGGCTGGATTTTGCAGTCAGGTTACCAGTATGCTGAAAAGTGGAATTAGTTTAGAAGAAGGTATGTATATGTTGGCAGAAGAAATGGAAGATGTGCATACAAAAAAAATATTAAAACAGGTAGAGGAAAAATTGAAACAAAACAATAGTTTTCATAGCGCTTTAAAGGAAAGTAAGGCATTTCCAACCTATTTGATGAATATGGTCCATATTGGGGAGACCAGTGGAAAATTAGAGGATGTCATGCAGGCAATGACAAAATATTATGAAAGAGAAGATGCGATACAAGACAGCATTCGAAACGTAATCGCTTTGCCACTTATGATGTTTTTTATGATTGCCATTATTCTGGTTGCATTGGTAGGAAAAATACTTCCAATGTTTCAAAGCGTGTTTGCAAATTTGGATGTAGATGTGGCGGTTACCAGTAGTAAACTGATGAATTTAGGAATGTGGGTAGGACGTATCGTTGCAGGAGTGTCTTTTGCTGTGTTGTTGGTTGCATTGGTATTATTCTTATGGTATCAGACAGCAAAAGGAAAAAACGCACTAAAGCGTTTTAGTACAAAGTTCTTTGCAACGAAAAAAACAGCAGACTTATTAGCAACTGGAAGATTTGTTTCTTCTATGTCCGTTATGATTTCCAGTGGAATGGATGAACAGGAAGCTATGAAAATGGCGGGAGATGTGGTAGACCATGAAGGAATACAGAAAAAAATAAAAAATTGTTGCGAAGAAATGGGAGAAAAATCATTGGCAGAGGCACTTAGACAGGAGAAAATTGTGACAGGAATGCAGGGACGAAGAATTGCCATAGCAGATCGAACGGGTATGTTGGAAGAAGTATTTGCAGATGTAAGCAGACAATATGATGAAAAAATTGCAGACCAGATGGGACGTTTTTGCACCAAATTAGAAACTACGTTGGTATTGGGATTATCTGTTGTCGTAGGTGGTGTGTTACTAGCTGTCATGTTCCCATTGGTTAGTATCATTACTTCCATTGGATAATTGGGGGTGTCAAATTTGAAAAATTTAAAAGAGGTAGCACACAAAACAGAAAAAGGTTGGAAACGGCAGATTTTATTCCCTATTGTAAGTTTTGTTCTGGTGATAGTCACAGCCCTAGTGGCAGGAAACTATATCAATTATATGACGAATATGCAAAGCATTGAACTTCTTCGACAATCCGTTCGAAAAGCAGTCGTACAATGTTATGCCATAGAAGGGGCATATCCACCAGACATAGACTATTTGGAAAAAGAATATAGTTTAGAATACAACCATGACAAATATTATATTGATTATGAGGTTTTTGCTTCTAATGTGATGCCAAATGTAGAGGTGTATGAACGTGAGTAGTGAAGCGGATTGCGAATATCCTTGACAGAGTATTTGAAAAATGCCATGTATACAAACAATAGAAGGAGGACATTTTATGATAAAACGGCGAAATGCATGGATTGCAAATTATGCTGGTATGCTGTCTTTGCTGTGTATGTTTATTGTAAGCTCCCTTGCATTGACAAGCGTGGGAGTATATGTATATAAAAATATTGTAGAAAATAATGCACAGAACTATCAGCTTCGTGTTTCCTTATCTTATGTAGCTACGAAGGTGCATCAATATGATACCAGTGGACAGATTTCTGTGGAAGAAGAAAATGGAATTCCTATATTGGTATTGCGAGAAAGTCTGGATAGTGGAAATTATCGTATTATGATATATTGCTATAAGGGAAAAATGCGAGAATTATTTCAAGAGGAAGGGCTTTCTTATTCTTTAGAAGATGGTATGGAAGTGATGGAGCTGGATCAGTTAAAATTAAAGCAGGATGGAAAACAGATTTTTGTAAAAGCAATAGAAAATGGGGAGCAGGAGCAATTAGTTTTAAATATTCGCAGCGAATAAGCAGCCTGTTCTTTGCAGTTAAATGTTACGCATTTGTAAATGTGTAGTGGAAGAAATAAAAATGGGAGGATGCAGATGGAAAAGAGGGAAAGACAATCGCAGCTTGCCAAGATGCCCTTATTGGAACTGGTTATAACCATTGGTATCTTTGCGATAATCAGTGTGTTTCTGCTAGAGCTGTTTTTAGCAGCAAATTCCCTGCAACAAAAGGCAAGAGATACGGGGAAAGCAACGATATTGTCTGAGAATATTGCAGAGAATATAAAAGGGGCAGAGAAAAAAGAAAAAGCCATAGGGGAACTTGGCTTTCAAACAAGATATGGAAAGTGGAATAAAACGAAAGATGTATATCCTATTGCGGAAATAAGGAAAGAAAAGCAAGAAGGAGATACGCAAATTTACATAAAATATTGCGATTCCAAATGGAAAGCGACCAAGCAAAAGAGTAGTTACAGCATTATTCTTGTTCCTGCAAAAGCGAAGGTGAAGAATAAAACCATAGATACCTATGAAATATATGTATATCGATTAAAAGGTTATGTGTCTATGTTCCACCAAAAGAAAAACGTAGAATTGTTTCATATGAAGTTTTCGGACTATTATGAAAAGATGGAGGATTAGCATGAAAGAGAGAAAAGGATTGCTGTTAAGTGTAGGTACACCATCTATACTATTGGTTTTACTTGTGTTTGTGCTGTCTGTGTTTGCCTTGTTGTCTATTCGCGCATCTGCAAATGAGCAGAAATTAGCAGATAAAACAGCAAAATCCGTAAAAGAATATTATGCGGCAGATGCAAAGGCAGAGTATGCGCTGTGCTATATAGACAGCGTGTTAGATAGTGTAAAGATTTCTAATTTAAAAACGGAACTATTAAACATGAAAAATAGTAACGAAGAGAACTTAAAAGGACTAAAGGATTTAAAAGTCGCAATAAAATCTTCTGGTTACTTTCAAGCAAAAAAGACACAAGAGGTAGTGGCAGAGGTAAGTTTTGCATTTCCAGTAAAAGAGAAAGAAACGTTGTGTGTGGCATTACAAGTATTGGCAGACAGGACTTATAAAATAACAGAATGGAAGGTTTCCATGGAAGAATTGGGTGAATATGACTCAAATTATGACGTAGAATTATGGGACGGACAGGTTGATGTAGAGGAGTGATAAAATGGTCTTTGAAGAAATGCTTTCCAGTGCGGTAAAACAAGAAGCATCGGATATATTTTTGGTAGTTGGGCAACCAGTATCCTTTAAGATAGACGGAGTAATTGAAAAACAGGAAGAAGAGTCCTTAAAACCAGACCAGGTAAAAGAACTTGTGGATCAAATGTATGAAATGGCACAACGAGATACCAGTAACCGAAGAAATGGGGATGATGACTTTTCCATTTCTCTGGCAAGTGTAGGGCGTTTTCGTGTAAATATATTTAAACAGCGAGGAAGTTGGAGTGCAGTTCTTCGAGTAGTAGCATTTGATTTGCCAGACGTTTCTAAAATGGGAATTCCTCAGACTGTACTGGATTTGGGACAAAAAAAGAAGGGCATGATTTTGGTTACGGGGCCTGCGGGAAGTGGAAAAAGTACCACATTGGCATATATTATTGATCAGATTAACCGAACCAGAAATTGTCACATTCTGACATTGGAAGATCCGATTGAATTTTTGCACACCCATACAAAGAGTATCGTCAGTCAAAGAGAAATTGGAATTGACAGTAGCAATTATACAAGAGCATTGAAGGCAGCCTTGCGTGAAGCACCAGATGTAATTTTAATCGGAGAAATGCGGGATTTGGAAACCATAGAGATTGCCATGACAGCGGCAGAAACGGGACATTTAGTATTATCCAGTCTGCATACAGTTGGAGCAGCAAATACGATAGACCGTATTATTGATGTATTTCCACCAGAACAGCAACAGCAGATTCGGGTGCAGCTTGCAATGGTGTTACAATCTGTTGTGTCGCAACAATTGTTGCCTAGTAAAAGTGGGAAGATGGTTCCAGCATTTGAAATCATGCATGTAAATACTGCTATTCAAAATTTGATTCGGGATGGAAAAGTGCATCAGATTAGCTCTACCATTGCTACCCGCGCCAGTGAAGGCATGGTAAGCATGGATAAAAGTTTGCTAAATCTCTATCAAAGAGGAGAGATTGATGAATTGACGGTTTTGAGTAGTTGTCTAAATGTTGATGTGATGGAGAGAGAATTGAAGAATGTAAAATTATAATTTACTCTATATCGTGTATGATAAATGAAAGCGGAAATATCCAAAGTAATTCATGCATAAACATCCCTCCTGATAAAAACGGCTGTATGATTTTGTATGCGATAAAAGTAAATAATGGTGTTAGTCTAATATAGGGGCTAAAAAAATACTCTTAGCAGTAGTTTTCTTATAAAGAATGCATTATAATATATACTTGTAGACATTCTTTGTGAGAATAGGTAAAGCTCATAAAGGAACTTCTATTATGTTTACAGTAATTTTATATGTCAGGAAAAAAATCGCAAGCATGAGACAAAAAGGGAGGAAAATAAAGTGCGAAAAAAATGGCTATGTAAAGTATTGGCAGGAACAACAATTGTAGTATCTATCTTTGGACAGATTCCAGGAAGTCCAATTAATGCTGCAAAGAAACTTACGGTATCAGTAAAGAGTATCTCCATGAAGGTAGGAGATAAGAAACTTGTAAAAACAAACAAGAATGCAACATTTACCATCACAGGTAAAAAGGTTGTTTCATTAACGAACAAAAAGAAAAGACAGTGTACAGTTGTGGGGAAAAAAGTGGGAAACTGTACCTTAAAAATCAAAGCAGGAAAAACAGTTAAAACGATAAAAATTAAGATAACAAAGAAAAAGGTAGTAACAACCCCACAGCCTACAAAGCAGCCAGTGAGTACAGAAGTACCAACGGTAGCACCAACACAAACACCAGAGGTTACCTCTGCGGGTGCTGTAACAGATACCAGTGCGGAACCAACCGTTGCTCCAAAGACAATGGAACCAAGTAGCACTCCTTTGATAACAAATACGGAGGTACCAACGGTAGCACCAATACAAACCGTTGAACCAACTGCTACGGTAGCACCAACACAGACACCACAGATCACGAAGCAACCAACCGCAGAACCAACAGTAACACCAGTAATCAGTGCTACACCGATCGTTAGTGCAACACCAGTAGTAACGGGAGAGCCAGATACGATTTTGCCTGATACCACAGAGGTTACTTCGGAGGCAGCAAAGGTTGTCAATCAGTTTGGATATCATTTGTGGGAGAAAAATGAAGATAAGAATATGATGATTTCTCCATATAGTATAGCAGAAGCAATGACGATGCTTGGAAATGCAGCAGAAGGAGAAACAAAGCAAGAAATTTTACAGACCATGGGTATTACAGATTTAGAGCAGTGGAATAAACAAATGCAGGAACTACATAAAGTAGGCAAAACAAGCGATGAACAACAATTGCATATTGCAAATAGCGTTTGGAAAAATGATTCGACATATTCCTTTGATAGTGAAATTCAGAAAAACTACATCGAAAAATTAAAAAATTGTTATGCCGCAGAAGAAAAGTCAATGGACTTTACAAATGGAAATCCAAAAGATCAGATTAACCAATGGGTATCCAAAAATACAAATGGAAATATTCCAAGTATTTTAGATGAAGATGTGGACAGTAGTACTTACAGCATATTGGCAAATACTGTTTATTTTGATGCAAAGTGGTGGAATGAATATTTTACATCAATGTTGACAAAAAGAGAGCAGTTTTATGGAAAAGAAAAAACTACGAATGTAGATATGATGGCTTCCGATGGATTTCAATATGTAAAATACCTAAAGAGAGATGGTATTCAAATGGTAGAACTTGATTTTAAGGGAGATCAGTTTGTTATGGATGTATTGTTATCCGCAGATGAAAAGCAAACTACGCAGGAAGCTTTTCAGGCCTTAACGGTAGAACAAAAAAATGCATTGTTTGATGGAATTAGTAAATTGGAAACTAGCCGTGTTAAGATGACTATGCCAAAATTTAAGTCCGAGTATAGTGCCAAGCATTTAAAAGGACAGTTGCAGAGTATGGGAATTAAGAAGGTGTTTGCAAAGGATAGTGCAAAACTTCCGGGTATACAGGGAAATAATAAAGAAAATGCTTATGTAGATACGGTATTGCATAAAACGGTTATAGATGTAAAAGAGGATGGTGTCAAAGCTTCCGCCGCAACGGTAGTACCAATCAAAGCGGGCTGTTCTCCAGAACAACCGAAATATATTGAGTATTCTGTAAATCGTCCATTTGTTTATGTCATACGTGATAAAAAGACAAATATGATTTATTTTATGGGTAGTATTGAACAGTTAGATGCTACGAATCTAACCCAATAGAAAAATCATTTACTGGTTTTGAATATTATTAGTAAGATTGGCTTAGACAGGGTTAAAATAAGGATATATTTTAAGTTTTGCTTTTAGAGGTAAAGGCTAGAACTATAGCAACATAAAAAATAGAAACGCTTCTATATAATATGATAGATAGCGTTTCTATTTTTTTAGTATTCTATTTATTCGGCTGTTTCTGCATCTTCTGTTTCCTCTGCATCTGCATCAGGTACTTCATTATGTACAGCAGTAACAGTAACAACAACCGTTTCAGGGTCTGTAATCAACTTAATATCTGGGTTGGATGCGATGTCCAAATCTTTTACGCAGATGGTATCGCCAACTTTCATTTCCCCTACATCAATCTTAACCTTGTCAACCAATGCCTTTGGTAATGCCTTAAATGCAACCTCAGTAAGACTTTCCTGAAGAACACCCTGTTGTACCTTATCATGATTTAACAAAATGACTTCTGCAACAGAATGTACCATTTCATTGCTTACCAATGCCTGAAAATCAATGCTGTCGATTTTCTTTGTAAGTGGGTTGAAAACAATCTCTTTTACCAGTACATCGTAAGGTTTTCCGTCAACTTCCAACATGATCTGACTACCCTTGTTGTCTTTCTTTAAGAAAGTATCCACATCTTTTTGGTTCATCTTAACTGGAATGGATTGTTCGATTTCTCTACCAAACATATTTCCGATGACGTAACCTTCTCTTCTTAGTTTCTTTGCTTTGACATCCATGCTTCTTTTTTCAGCTTTTAAAGTATCCATTTTATCTCTTCCTCCAAAAAATCTGATTTGCTTAGCAGCCTTCAACAAAGAGGTTTTGTTAAGTATTAAGTTTTTGTTTACGTCTGTTAATATAGTCCCATTATTTCAAAATGTCAAGGGGTATTGTCGGAAAAAATGTGTTTTTTGTGTGAATTGTGTGTCATTAACCGGGCTGAACGGATACATTGCATCCGATAATTATGCGGATTCGATTTCGTAGGTAAATCCAGCATCCGTAATGGTTTTGAGGGTACCCTGGATGCTTTGTCCTTCCTCAGTCAGGTAGCCGGAAGCAAAAATGGAATCCACAATGCTCAGGAGTTTCTTTTCTTCTCCTTTAAAATAAACCTCTCGACCAGCGGCACAACGGATATCTGATTTTGGAACCATAAGTCTGGCAAGACAGAGAACCTTCAAACAGTATTCTGTGGTCAGACCAGAAGTGTTAGCATCTCCAAGAGGCGTTCCTTTAATAGGCAACAGAAAATTGATTGGAAGAGCTTCTGGCTGAATTTCTCTCAATTCCAAAAGCATATCTACGACATCTTCTTTGCTTTCACCCATACCTACAATGCCACCACTACAAATTTCAAATCCCAGTCGTTGCAGCATATGGATATTGTCTATACGTTGTTCAAAGGTATGTGTAGAGCAAATGTTGTGATAAAAGGAACGGCTGCTGTTTAAGTTATGATTAATACGGTCAAGTCCGGCATCTTTAAGCATTTTCGCTTGCTTTTCGGTTAGAAATCCGATGGAACAGCAAAGATGTGTTCCGTGTTCCTTCATTTTCCGAATGCGGCGTGCCAGTTCCTCAATCTCCTGATCGGTGAATTTCATACCACTTAAACCAATACAATGTCTTGACAAATGATGTTCATTGACGAAGTCGTTATTATGATATAATTTATTTTCATCGACCCATTTGTACTTTTCAATCTCTGCAGTGGAACGACAGGACTGCGCACAGTAAGCACAATCCTGAGAGCAGTTTCCACTTCGTGCATTGGTCAGAATGTGGATGCTGACACGATTTCCCTTGTATTTATATCGTAATGCTGAGGCACGGTCAATTAATTCTTGAAGTGCATCATCCGGTGTGTTTAAAATTGCAATAGCATCCTCTCTGGAAGGAGTAGGATCTGTCTTTTTGTCATCTATTATATTCATAATAATCCTCATTTCTGCGCATATAGTTTGCACTATAAGATATTTTGTCATTTATAACTTCTACTGTAACACAGATAAAAACATATTGTCAACTGCTAACAAAAAAAGGTTTACAAATAACAGTGACAGTTTGTAGAATGGAGAAAATGAGGTGTGGTTTTTAAGCCCTTTTTTGATTAATTTCCTTATGAATTACAAAAAGCAACTTCCTTGTAATGTCTTTGTATAATTGCTTCATCTGTAATTTCTGCAAATTGCGCACTTTTATCTACATAATCCCATGGGCCATTTTTTACATGCGTTATTTCAACCAGCTTTGATGCAGTACACGCACTGTAATGCTTTAATGTTTCTTCTATCTGAATAATCTTGTTTAATCCATCTTCTGCAAACAAAATTCTACTCCTAGCAGGTAGTTTTTCAAAATTTGAATCAAGCAGTTCTTCTACTTCAGCCTCTTTGTCTATTATTTTTTTTCCCTTATATTTCTTGTAAACAGTTTCTACAACAGGACCATACTTAAATGCATAGATTTTGTCTTCAAAAAGTCGTTTTCCTGTTTTGCATAAATAATCAGCATAACACATATATACTAGTTTTTCTAATTCTAAATGTGTACACGTTCTGATTGCTAAAATATATTTTGCAATATCTATACCTAAAAGCTTTCTATCTTTGGAAATTAAATTGATAAATTCAAGTAAGGATTCGGCTTCATATACATTTTTGAAAAAAGCATCTTTTTTAATTACAGAACTCCAATCTGGTGAATCAGTTTCTACCATATGTGTCGATATAGAAACTGTTTCTCCACACACTTCCTTAATCTTCTTTACTTCATTTACCAGCATACTTGCATCAATATTTTCATCCACAATGTAATGCATAGCAATGCGAGCACTAGAAGAATATGAACTGCTCAAAATAATAAAATGTTTAACCATTATTGACACCTCCTCCGTTACAGTATTCCCATTTTGTGTAATCTTGTTTATATAAGCTATGAGAATTAATATTATTTTGTTCATCTTTTTTTTGCCATACTTGCAATTCCCAGGGAAAGTATCGATTCCCTTTTTCAAAATATATATGAGTTGCTATATACTCATTTTTTGAAGAATTTATACACTTATACTGTGCGAAATTTTTTTTCATAAAATTGCCAATATCGCTGAATTCAAATTCATCATCTGTAATAATTCTAATTCCCATTAAATCATTAAAACACTTTTTTAATGGAATGCGACCATTTGCGTGGTTCTTTATGTAATTATCTATCTTGTACTCTATTGAATTTTGAGCTTTAACTCTGGATGATACCGACGAATTTTTGTATTTCAAGTTTATAATTTTCAATCCAATCTCTGGCGATACATTATTTAGTAACGATCTATATTGAATAATCTCGTTAAGAATATCGGGCTGTTTTCTTACATCAATAACCAATTTCCTTTTCAAATTTATATTATGTTCATATTCTGTATCCCATAATGAGCATACTTTATTGTAATCCTCCTGTATATTAGAAATAATAATAGTCAAATCCTCAAACATATAACCTCCATTTTTTAATCAAAACAGAGCACGCTTCCCATTACTTTTTTTCTCTATTTATTGTAACAAATCTATGGGGGCGAAACAAGGCGGATTCAGAATTTTTCGTTGTAAAAAGTATGTTACGATTGTGAAAACGACAGTCAAAAAGCAAAAGGTTTAGATAAAAAAATCAGTAACTATAATAAATAGTTGCTGACTTTTTTGATAAAAAACGTATTTCAATCCACAAAGATAACTTTGACGTAGTTATCATAATAAAATTTGCCGTGAATGTCAATTTATAAAAGTGCAAGAGTGATCACTGCCTTTATGCGGTAGGTGTGCTTGAAGGAGGTGAGGGGGAGTTTTGTGCCTCGTATGGCAAGAAGTTCCGGTATATAATTTGCTATATGTCAGAAAGTTTGTTGTAAAAATAACTTCACGTTATTTATAAAAGTATTTGACTTTTTCGAATTGGAGTGATAATATTGAATTGTAGGCAGGATTGGAGGGGAGTAATATGAATGAATATGTAGCTCATATTTCGGAAGAGAGAGAACAATGCTTATCAGAACATTTAAAAAATGTATCAAATTTTGCACAAAAGGAAGGAATGAAAGTTGGAATTGGTGATTTCATGGCATTAGTAGGAATTGTCCATGATATGGGGAAATATGGAGAAAACTTTCAGGAGTACATCTGGCAAAAGGACGGTATAAAGATACAAAAGGGGAGCATCAATCATTCCACAGCAGGTGCAAGGTGGATTTATAGCAAATACGGGGATGGGAAAAAAACGTGGAAGGAAATGATGGTTGAATTAATTGCATATGCGATTTCAGCACACCATGGATTATATGATCTTACAACAATAGATGGGGATGATAAGTACACTCAAAGAATAATGCAGGAACCGGAATGTTATAAGGAAGCATGCGTCAGGTTTGAGCAGGAGAATATTACTAAGGATGATTTGGACGAAAAGTTTAAATCCGCGTATGCTGAACTAATAAAGAACATAAAGCCCAGAATTGATACGCTGAAAGCACAAACGAGAGAAAAAGTACAAAAATATTATTGTGGGTGTTTGCAAAGACTGGTGCTGTCTATTTTGATTGATGCAGATTGGACGGATACGGCACGGTTTATGAAACAAGAAAAAAGAGATGCAGATTCCATAAATTACAGGGTGATTTATGAAAAGAGTCTTGAGAATTTTTATAAATATATGCAGAAATTGCACGATGGTACAAAGAATAGAAAACTTACAGAAAAAGAAGAGAGTATCAGAAAACTTCGGGATACTATTCAAGCAGAATGCATTTCATTTGCAAAAAATCCAAATGGAATTTATTGCTTGCCAATTCCTACTGGGGGAGGCAAAACGTTAAGTGGATTAGCATATGCTCTGGAATATGCTAAGAGGCACAAGGAAACGGAAAAAATCATTTATGTTTCCCATTTTTTAAGCGTGATTGAACAGAATTCAGAAGTTATAAAAACAGCAATTGGAAGTGAAAATGCAAAGTGGGTGTTAGAACATCATTCTAATGTTATCAGGAATGAGGAAACTGGGGGAAAGAAGGAAGTATGGGGATTGAATTGGGAGGAACCATTTGTATGTACAACTTTAGTACAGTTTTTTCAAACATTATTTTCGGATAAAAAGCAAGCAATTCGACGTTTTCATAGACTGAAAAATGCGGTAATTATTCTTGACGAAGTACAGTCATTACCAGTAAGAACCATACACACCTTTAATTTGATAATGAATTTTTTGAAGGAAGTATGTAATACGACCGTTATTTTATGTACAGCAACACAGCCACTACTTGGTGAGGAAGGTGTAAAACATCCTATTCTTTATGGTACGCCGAAAAATATGATAACAGATATTTCTGAACGATTTGAAAAATTTGAGCGTGTGGTGATAAAGGATGCAAGAATAAGAAATGGATATACGTATGATGCTATGCTGCGATTTATAAACAACTTAATATCTAAAAAAGAGTATTGCAGTCTCTTGGTAATCCTAAATTCCAAATATGCGGTAGAACAAATTTTTGAAAAAATGAAGGTTCAAGTAGAAAGTGATTGGGAAGTAGTTTATTTGACTACAAATTTATGTGCAGAACATAGGAAAGACATACTTGAGAATATTAAAGTAAAATTAGAGAATAAAGAAAAAGTACTGATTATCAGTACCTCGTTAATTGAGGCAGGAGTGGACTTATCGACGGAATGTGTAATACGTTCTATGGCAGGGCTGGACAGTATAGCACAGGCAGCAGGAAGATGCAACCGTAATGGTGAAATAGATAAGGGGGAAGTGTATATTGTAAATTTAGCAGATGAAAAAATTGATAAGATGCAAGAACTACGTTGTGCGATTAATGTGACGGCCATGGTGTTAGACTACTATGAAAAGCAAAAATGCACGGAAAGTTTACTATCGCCAAGATGGATGGATGCTTATTATCAACAATATTTTTTTGAGAGAAAAGGGGAAATGGATTACAATCTTCCAGAGACAGGTGAAAATTACACCATGTATAAATTGTTAAGTGCAGGTTTTTGTTCCAATAAATTTTCATATAGAATGCTGAACCAAGCATTTAAAACAGCGGGAGAAAATTATCAGATTATTAAAAATGCGACAGTTGATGTAATTGTGCCTTATGGAGAGGGGGTAACATATATAGCACAATTAGATGAAGCCGAGAAAATTTTTGACATTTATAGTATATTACGTAAGGCACAGCGTTATATGGTAAGTTTGTATGGATATAAAATAAAAGATTTATTTCAGAAGGGAGTAGTAAGACAATGTGAGAAAATATCCGATATATATATAGCAAATTCTTATGATAACAAAAAAGGAATTACAGAAATACTAACAGATTTAATTTATTAAAAGAGGTGAAGCATGTGAAGTATGCAAATATTATTGAATATAAAGTATATGGCAAGTATGCTCTGTTTACAGATCCCTTAACTAAGACAGGCGGTGAAAAATGTAGTTATATGGTGCCTACCTACCAAGCACTAAAGGGAATTACAGAATCTATTTATTGGAAGCCCACCTTTCAGTGGAGCATCGATTCGGTACGCATTATGAAAAGAATTCAAACAGAATCCAAAGGAATGCGACCTATTAAATATAATGGTGGAAATGATTTGGCTATGTATACCTACTTACATGATGTGGAATACCGTGTAAGAGCACATTTTGAGTGGAATGATAATCGAAGAGATTTAGAAAAAGATAGAAATGAACATAAACATTATGATATAGCAAAACGAATGGTTTCACGAGGAGGTAGGAGAGATATTTTTTTAGGAACAAGAGAATGTCAGGCATATGTAGAACCATGTGATTTTGAAGAAGGAATTGGTGAATATGATTCCACCAACTTGGCATTTGGAACTATGGTACATGGTATTACCTATGCAGATGAGGCTGTTAGAGAAGAAGAAAAGGGAAACATGACAGTACGATTATGGAATCCAAAAATGAAAAATGGCATCATTCATTTTATTCGACCAGAAGAATGTACCATACGAAGAGTATTGCGACCAATGAAAATGAAACAATTTAATGAAATCAATTTTTCTGGTTTGCAGGAATTTGAAGGGAGGGATTGATTTGGGATGGATGCAAATGCTTGCACAAACCTATGATGAGCATGAGGCATATATAGGAGAAGAAATTAATGGTCAGCCAATGCTCTTACCGATTTTTCATTCCACCGTAAATGCACAAATTGAATTAGTGATTGATTCTGATGGAAATTTTAACCCGAATCTCACTAAAGTAATTGAAAAAGATGGGAACGAGGAAATAACTGTGATTCCAGTGACAGAGGCTTCCGCTAGTCGAAGTAGTGGAATTTCCCCGCACCCATTGTGTGATAAATTATGCTACGTTGCTGGAGATTATAGTGCATATACAAAAGAGAAGAAAGAAAAATATTATGAAGCGTATATGGAAGGCTTGAAAAAATGGGTAGATTCCAGTTACACACATAAGATGATACAGGCAGTATATAAATATCTTGAAAAAGGAACTGTTATAAAAGATTTAGTCGAGATCGGTATTTTAAAATTAGACGAAAAAGGAATTTTAACTGAAAAAATTAATAAAATTCAAGGGCTAGGTCAAAGGGGTGCAGTCATTCGTTTTCGAGTAGTGGGAGAAAAATTAGGAGTGGAAACTGCTGTATGGAAAGAAAAAAAACTGTATGAATTATTTATCAGGTTTTATGAAGAAATGCAGACAAATAAAGATCTTTGTTATGTAACCGGTAAAATGGAAGTATGTTCTGATAAGCATCCTAGTAAAATCCGTCATAGTGGCGATAAGGCAAAGTTGATCTCTGGCAATGATGAAAGTGGGTTTACGTATCGGGGAAGATTTACGAATCGAAACGAGGCGGTATCTGTAGGCTATGTTACATCCCAAAAGGCACACAATGCATTGAAATGGTTGCTGGATAAGCAGGGATATAAGAAAGATGGTGCTGCAATTGTAGTCTGGGAAGTGCATGGAAAAGAGGTGCCGGATATATTTCAATCTTCTGTGGAGGCATATATGAAATATGACAAAACGAATGAAAAACTGGAGTTGGAGGATGTGTTTTCGGATGAAGAAGATATGGAGTTAGAGGATGATTTAGGAACGGGTGAAGTCTATGCAAAAAAAATAAGGAATGCAATGAATGGGTATGCAAATGCACTTACTATTCAGGATAATGTTATTATGATAGGTCTTGATTCGGCAACCACTGGAAGAATGTCAATTACATACTATCATGAGTTTCAAGGAAATGATTTTATCCAAAGGGTACAAAACTGGCATATGAAATGCACGTGGTGGCGATATGTCCGCCTAAAGGATCAGAAAAAAGGATATTGGGCGGATTATGCACCTGCACCAAGGGATATTGCGTTAGCTGCTTTTGGCACAGAGCGGAGCAAAGGATATTTGCAGGCGGATGAAAAATTAATTCGCAGTACAGTGGAACGTTTATTGCCGTGTATTACAGAAGGTACAAGGATTCCACGAGATATTATCCGGGCAGCAGCAAGACAGGCATCAAGTCCAGAACGTATGAGTGAATTCGTCTGGGATAATCAGGTGCTGACCATTGCCTGTGCATTGATAAAATATGATACATATAAAGGAGAGGTGGAACGCATGAAATTAACAGATACGCAAAATAAGAATGACCGTGATTTTCAATTTGGACGTTTGCTTGCAGTATTCGATCGAGTGGAATGTGTAGCGTTGTCAGAAAAAGATGCAACTGGAAAATGGAAGGATATTCGGACTACAAATGCAAAACGATATTGGAATGCTTATAGTAGAAGACCGGCAAAGACATGCAAAACAATTATTGAAAATTTACAGCCATATTTTAGAAAATTAAAATCAACTTCTGAAATATGGTATCGAGCACAGATAGACGAAATAGTAACACAGATAGAGGAGATAAATGGTTTTAGCAATAAGCCATTAGGAGAAAAATATTTAGTGGGATATTCATTGCAAAGAAATGAAATGAAAAAAGAAAAGCATAATAAAGAAAACAATAATAAGGATAATCAGGAGGTAATTGACAATGAGTAAATTTATGAACAAAGTTGACTTTGCAGTATTGGTAGAGGTTAATCATGCGAATCCAAATGGAGATCCATTAAATGGAAATCGTCCAAGAGAAACTTATGATGGTTTTGGCGAAATATCAGATGTTTGTATTAAAAGAAAGATTCGAAACAGATTGCAGGATATGGGAGAACGTATTTTTGTGCAAAGTGCGGATCGAGCAGATGATGGATGTAAAAGTTTGTCAGAGAGAACAAAAAAGAATGAAGAAATGCAAAAGGCAGTAAAGGCAAAAGATAATCTTGCATATGCTAAGATTGCATGTGAAACATGGATCGATGTGAGAGCGTTTGGACAAGTATTTGCCTTTAAGGATGACAAAGTTTCTGTTGGAGTAAGAGGTCCGGTTTCTGTGCAATCTGCATTTAGTGTAAAGGAAATTAATATTGATAGTTTGCAAATAACAAAGAGTGTAAATAGTGAACCAAGTGAAAAAAAATCATCGGATACTATGGGAATGAAACATCGCGTTGACGCAGCTTTATATGTTATAAAGGGAAGTATCAATCAACAATTAGCTGAAAAAACTGGATTTTCGGAAGAGGATGCAGAGAAAATCAAACAAGCTTTGTGTTCCTTGTTTGTAAATGATAGCTCTTCTGCCAGACCCGATGGAAGTATGGAGGTTCGTAAGGTATATTGGTGGAAGCATAATTGTCCAATGGGACAGTATTCATCTGCAAAGGTGCATCGATTGCTTAACGTAACAGCATTAAAAGAAGAACCAAAATCATTTGAGGATTACAAAATTGAACTCGGTTCATTAGAAGGATTGGAAGTGGAAATTCTTGAAGGAATTTAAAGAAGAAGACTTTTTAATGCTATCTGGAATTCAACATTATATCTTTTGCAAACGCCAATGGGCGTTAATACATATTGAGCAACAATGGGAAGAAAATTATCTTACGATAGATGGAAATTTTATGCATAAAAAAGTGCATGATAGTTGCGATTTTGAAAAAAGAAAAAATATTCTTATTTCGAGAGGACTGGCAATTCATTCTTATGAAATGGGAATTAGTGGTATTTGTGATGTGGTAGAATTTCATGAATGTGAGGAAGGCATTCCATTGAAAAATCGAGAGGGAAAATATAAAATTGTTCCGATTGAATATAAACGTGGGAAGCCCAAAAAGGATTTATCAGATGAATTGCAATTAGTTGCACAGGCAATGTGTTTAGAGGAAATGTTTTGCTGTGAAATAGAAGAGGGATATTTATTTTATGGTGAAACCAAAAGGCGAACGCCTGTTGCAATTTCAGATCAGTTGCGTATACAGGTGAAAAGAATTTTCCAAGAAATGCATGATTTGTATGATAGAGGATATACACCAATTGTAAAGAGTTCAAAAGCTTGTAATTCATGTTCATTAAAAGAACAGTGTTTACCTAAGATAATGAAGAAAAGACTTGTAAAAGAGTATATTTCAGATTTTCTACAAGGAGAATAAAATGAAAAAATTATTGAACACATTATATATTATGAATGAAAAAAGCTATCTAACATTGGATGGTGAAAATATCGTAATAAAAAAAGAAGGGAAAGAAGTAGGAAGAGTGCCTTTACACAATTTGGAATCCATTGTATGTATGAGTTATATTGGTGCAAGTCCGGCTTTAATGGGGAAATGTGCAAAAAATAATATTGGTCTTTCCTTTGTAAAGCCAACAGGACAGTTTATGGCACGAATAAGTGGTCCTTCCTATGGTAATATTTTATTACGAAAACAGCAGTATAAAATTTCCGACGATAAAGCCAGTGCAATGAATTATGCTAAAAATTTTATTTATGGTAAATTGTATAATTCAAGAAGTGTTGTAAAAAGAGCAGTTAGAGATTATGCAATGCGGTTGGATTGTGATAAACTGAGCAGGGTTTGTGAGCATATTACGGAACAAATTGAAAATGTAAAAAATGCGTCCTCAATTGATGAAATAAGGGGGTATGAGGGAGAAACGGCAAAAGAATATTTTTCCATATTTGATGATTTGATTTTACAGCAGAAGCAAGAGTTTGTTTTCGAAGGAAGAACGAGGAGACCACCTTTAGATGCCGTAAATGCCATGTTATCTTTCTGCTATACATTACTGGAAAGTATGTGTTGTTCAGCTTTGGAAATAGTAGGATTGGATCCTTATGCTGGTTTTATGCATACAGATCGTCCGGGAAGACATTCTTTGGCATTGGACTTAATGGAAGAGCTAAGAACACCGTTGGCAGATCGCTTTGTGCTTACGTTAATCAATAAAAAGGTAATTAATGGGAAAGGGTTTGTGCGGAAAGAAGACGGAGCGATTATAATGGGAAGTGAAACAAGAAATAAATTTCTGTCTGCCTGGCAATCCAAAAAGCAGGAAACAATAGTACATCCGTATTTAAATGAGAAGGTAGAATGGGGGATGGTTCCATATGTGCAGGCTTTGTTGTTAGCACGATCTATTCGGGGAGATATCGATGCGTATCCACCATTTTTTTGGAGATAGGAGATGGCAAGCTATGCTAGTTGTAATTACTTATGATGTAAATACAGAAACTTCAGAGGGAAGAAATCGGCTTCGGAAGGTTGCAAAGCAGTGTGTGAATTATGGACAACGAGTTCAAAATTCAGTATTTGAGTGTTTTGTTGATGCCGGACAATACCGAATGATAAAGGGAATTTTAGAGGATATGATTGATAAGGAAAAGGATAGTCTTCGTTTTTATTTATTAGGAAATAATTACGAAAATAAGGTCGAAAGAATAGGAAAAATGAAAAATTATGACATAAAAGATACACTTATTTTTTAGTGAGATAGTTACAGAAAATAAAAATACAAGGCTTGAATATAGATAGAGCGGTGTTATCCTGTTGCGAATAGAAAGCACACATTAATTATCAGGGGCATTCGCACATAAAAAATATACAAAAAATAAAAAATATGGTATCGTTTTAGTCATAATAAAGTTAGTTTAATATCGCTTTTGTATAATATAGACAAAAATATTGCAAAACAGGAAAGAAAAATATACTGTTTTGCAGTCGTTCCCAACACGGGAACGTGGATTGAAATCACATCAAAAATAATCCATTTACAATCATTTTCAGTCGTTCCCAACACGGGAACGTGGATTGAAATTCTTCCTGGCTCAACATAACCACCAGTCTTGTTAATGTCGTTCCCAACACGGGAACGTGGATTGAAATCATTGTAATTACATTACTATGTTCAATGCTGCTTCGTCGTTCCCAACACGGGAACGTGGATTGAAATCTTGTCCAAAAGATGTAATTGCCTCAGCAAATTGGTCGTTCCCAACACGGGAACGTGGATTGAAATTAATATGGCTTGTGTTGTCCATTTGTTACGATTTGTCGTTCCCAACACGGGAACGTGGATTGAAATGCTACAAAATTCTTTAAAACTAGCATAACCAAACGGTCGTTCCCAACACGGGAACGTGGATTGAAATTGTATATTTATCATCTTCTAAAGCGACAGAACTGTCGTTCCCAACACGGGAACGTGGATTGAAATTAATTAGTAATGTAATGGAAAATTACATAGAACGTCGTTCCCAACACGGGAACGTGGATTGAAATAATTCCGTTACTCACAAAAAAATCCGCTCCTCTCTGTCGTTCCCAACACGGGAACGTGGATTGAAATTAAAGCGACAGAACTATATAAATATTTAAAAGCGTCGTTCCCAACACGGGAACGTGGATTGAAATATGCCTTTTGGCACTGTAACCAAAAATCTATCATAGTCGTTCCCAACACGGGAACGTGGATTGAAATCCTTGCGGTTACGTGGAAGGTACGTGGACCTATGAGTCGTTCCCAACACGGGAACGTGGATTGAAATTTTTTCTTTTGCTTTAAAGCTTTGGTAGCTTTGTGTCGTTCCCAACACGGGAACGTGGATTGAAATTCAAAGAATGGTCTCTGCTTCGTGTAAAAGTTACGTCGTTCCCAACACGGGAACGTGGATTGAAATTGTATAGGAAGTGCAAAACTGTGGGACACAAACGTCGTTCCCAACACGGGAACGTGGATTGAAATAATTATGGTAGAATGATTGAAATGTAAAAAGGAGTCGTTCCCAACACGGGAACGTGGATTGAAATTTTGAAGCAAAAGATGAAACGCAATATAGATAGGTCGTTCCCAACACGGGAACGTGGATTGAAATTGAAACATTCATTAAAATATTGTTGGTTACATCTTGTCGTTCCCAACACGGGAACGTGGATTGAAATGCAATAGCGTCGGCATACTCTTGTACAGTTTTTGTCGTTCCCAACACGGGAACGTGGATTGAAATATCTTCCACCACATCCTCACAGTCTAATTTCGTAGTCGTTCCCAACACGGGAACGTGGATTGAAATTTTTAAATATCGTTAGCAATTGTAGATACCACAGGGTCGTTCCCAACACGGGAACGTGGATTGAAATATAAAACGTGTCAATAAACCGCTGAAACACTGGAAGTCGTTCCCAACACGGGAACGTGGATTGAAATCGAGGATGATTTGCAACATTATTTAGATAACTCGTCGTTCCCAACACGGGAACGTGGATTGAAATTTTTTTCTTTTGCTTTAAAGCTTTGCTTACGATTTGTCGTTCCCAACACGGGAACGTGGATTGAAATCTCATGTGGTTAGGAGAAAATTATGGTGAGTTAGATGTCGTTCCCAACACGGGAACGTGGATTGAAATCCTTATTAATTCCAGTTTTTCATCATGTGTCGCTTGTCGTTCCCAACACGGGAACGTGGATTGAAATACCCCATAATTTATGGACTACATTATAATCACTTGGCGTCGTTCCCAACACGGGAACGTGGATTGAAATTCTTAATTCTGATGGATGGCAACCTTTTGCAAGACCGTCGTTCCCAACACGGGAACGTGGATTGAAATCATCAATCGTTTGAACGCGTCTATCAACAAAAATTGGTCGTTCCCAACACGGGAACGTGGATTGAAATTCTTGAATGCATTTTTTGATATAATACGCAAATAAAGGTCGTTCCCAACACGGGAACGTGGATTGAAATCCTGTCCAAATCAGCATCGTAGAAACAGTTTTCCCGTCGTTCCCAATACGGGAACAGTGCCTGATGGAATTCCTAATTCAGTAGCTGCTTTATAACCATCTATTTCTAGAACAAGATTAACTGCCGGTGATTTAAACTCTTGATCATATGATTTTATAATTCTTTTTTATGCCATATCAATCTCTTCTATTCTCTTATAGACTATATATCAAAATCCTTGAGAACGGGATGTCAATTTTTGTTGTACAACATCAAACCATTATTGTGACAGCCTCACTCTTGAACTTTTATAAAGCTCGCAAGAAAATGCGAAAATTCTAATTGATGGAATAGGCTTTTTATACTATAATTAAGAAAGCCAGTTTACTCTGCGGTAACAGGGAAAAGCATGTCCATGGAAGAAAACATGAGGTGTAAGAATGAGAGTAAGTTACAACAAATTATGGAAGTTATTAGTTGATAGAAAAATGAGTAAAGCAGATTTGAGAAAGGCAGTAGATATTGCTCCGAATACGCTTACCAAAATGCGTAAGGATGGGGAAGTATCTATGAGTATTCTGCTCAGGATAGCTACATATCTGGATTGTGATATTAGCGATATCTGCGAGTTTGTAAAAGATGGAGAAGATACAAAGTACACAAAGGACTTGCAGAGCTGAAGATTTATGACGAAGCAATCGAACATATTGCGAATCAGAGAATAAAGATTAATTTGGATGATGGTGTGAAAGTTAACTATGCGAAGTTTCAAGGCGTGGAGGTTGCTCAGGAAGGCAAGAAGGCATTAAAAGTAGATTTGTTGGCAAAGATATAGATAAAAGATAATTATTTTGTTCGTATGTTCTATACAAAGTTCAAGAAAGGATGGAACTATTATGGGAAAGAAAAATGAGATGGATTTATTCCATGCAACAAATGAGGAAGCTTTTGATGTTGTGTTAAGTGATATTTTGCCAGAGGTTGCTAAACAAATTTCTGAAGTGACTGTATCAGAGGTAACAGCATCTTTAATTGGTGAAATAATTGGAGCTGTTTTGCCACGAATTAATAATATACGTTTGGGCTGGAAGCAGAATTGTCTTGAAAGAAATTGATAAACAAAATAAATCAAGAAATCCGAAAGTGGTAAAGTTTCCTAATAAAGTAAAGAAATTGTCTAGTAGTAATACTTATGAAATTACATCACTGGGAAGGCAGTTTTTGAAATTGATAGAACCTATTTCAAAAGAAAGTTAATAGTGAGAAAGTAACATTAAAGATAAATTGATTGGCAAAAACAGAAATGAAGAAATCACACTGATTGAATAAAAGTAAATTGTGCAGACCGTCTGTACAATTAGATTAGAGAGGTGGGAGAGATGTATTTAAAAAAGGTTTATATACAGAATTATAAGGCAATTGAAAAATTGGATATCGATTTTAAACCAGGAATAAATCTTCTTATTGGTGATAATGGTGCAGGAAAGACATCTGTTTTGGAGGGAATTGCAGTAGCTCTTGGTGGAATGTTCGTTAATGTTACAGGTGTCAGCACTAAGAATATTGTAAAAGATGATGTCAGAATTAAAATAAAACCAATCGGAGATTCTTCTACAACGATTGAATATTGTGAACCAGTTTCTTCCGGATGCACAATGCATGTATCAGATGAGCAGGAATTCACATGGAATAGAATAAAGGAGGAAGTCTCATCTACACATACAAAGATTGATGACAAAAGTGTATGTACATGGATGAAGAAACTTACAAATAATTCGGAGTCAATATTACCATTGATTAGTTTTCAAAGTGCAGCCAGAGCATGGAAAGTAAAAAGAGGCGATTTTGGAACAGAATTAAAGAAAAAACTAGATGATAGAAGATGTGGATATATTGGATGTCTAGATTTATCTATGGATGTAAAATCTATTCAGCAGTGGTGTCTTAAGCAGGAAATAATGTTCTCCAATAAAGGGGATATACGAGAATATGAGATGTTTAAGAATATTGTAGCAGCATTTATGAAAGAGATAAATGAACTTGAAAATATCCCAATGATTTATTATTCACCACAGTTTAAGGAGCTTATTTATAAAGAAGAAAATGAAGAGATGCCAATTTCAAAATTAAGTGCAGGTTACCAGTCTTTGCTATGGATGATTATGGACATTGCCTATCGTGTATGCATGCTCAATCCAGAGTTAGAAAGTCGAAAACAGCTTACTGGAATTGTGCTCATAGATGAAATTGATATGCATTTACATCCAAAGTGGCAGTGGAATGTGATAGAGGCATTGCGTCAAACATTTGAGAATGTTCAATTTATCATTGCAACACATTCACCGATTGTAATATCTGCATCTAAAGATGCTAATATCGTGCTTTTGGACAATGATCAGGATGTTAGTTACTTGCCGGATTGTTATGGATATGAAGTAGAAGATGTGTTGCGGTATCGTCAAGAGAGTGTGTCAAGACCTAAGAAAGTAGAATCCTTAATTGATGAGATAGAAAGTGCAATTGATGACGTGGATTTTGATAGAGCTTCAGATGTGCTGGAAAAGTTGAAAGTTATACTTGGTGAAAATAATTCAGAATACAAGAAGATGGATGGAATGATATCGGATGCAAAGATGATAGAAGGGATTTGATATGCTATATATAGAAAAAGAAGGATTGCCTAAAGATGTTAGCAGTAAAATTATCGAACTGAGCAAAAGTGAAAAATGGAAAAACATTGATGAAAATGATACGGACGCTATACGGAGAGTGTTTGATGATGATTTCCCTAAAAATGCAATAAAAGAGATTTTACTGCATGAGCAACATGGAATCTGTGCTTATTGCATGAGACGTATTCGTATGGATGGTTATTCCAGGGTAGAACATCTTGTACCATTGAGCAAGGACAAAAATAAGGCGATTGATTACAGCAATATGCTTGGAGTATGTGATGGTGGAGAGAGAATATCCGGAAATCAAGGGCATATTCTCTGCTGTGACGCGCATAAAAAAGAGACAGAAATTACTACGAGTCCGCTTAATAAAATTCAGATGGATAAAATTGCATATGACAAATATGGAAAAATATATACAGAACCAACGGATGCGACTATGGAAAGAGATATTAATGAGGTTCTGTTATTAAATGGAATTCAGAAAAAGGATGGCTCTGTAAGAGATACATCAACGGAATTGTTAAAAGGCAGAAAAGATGCGTATGATAGGGCTAGAAAGATGATGGATTCGTTGAACAGAAAAGGAAAATGCACCTCTGATGCACTCAAAAAAATAATGGACGAATTATATAATAGTGATGAGCGTGAGGAGTATGTAGGTGTTAGGTTATATTATTTTAGAAAGCATTATAATTCGTTGATTAGAAGAGGTTTGTAAGAACAAATTGGATTAGGAGATGAAAAAATGGTGCGAGAATTGGAAATCAGAGGATGTAACAATTCCCGCACTGTTATGTTTATGTGTACCGCCAATTTTGATGATTTTGCTTGGAAATGGCATTACAACGCTTTGGTTACGCCACTCAAAACTGTTTTAAATAGTTCGCAAGCAAATCAATCACTTTTGCACTTTCTGGTAGAAATGGTTCAAATACACTAAACGCATGTGTAAGTTTTTTATTTTTTTCGAAATCTACCAGTTTGTGCTCTTTTCCTGCATTTTTCAATGCTTTTTCAAAATGAATTGTGTAATTTCTTAAATAATCATCTTGACTTGTTACCAGCCAAGCTGGTGCAAGTGCCTGAATTAGTTCAGGATTTTCTGGATTGACATATTTGCCAAAAGGAGTCTTTTTATAATTTTTCCCGTATAAATATTTGGGAAGAAATATGCCGATTTTGTCAAAGTTTGCGGTATAAAACATGCCACTGATCAGTCCAAGGGCATTCACCTGTAAGTCGGATGGCTGCACCCCTGCCGCTTGTGCAATGGTTTGACTGTTTTGGATTGCATTGGTATAAGTAATCAGACAGGCACCCCCACTATCGCCTACCATGTATACATGAGATAGATCGCCCCCATCTTCAACGGCATGTTTTTTTACAAAATCCATTGCGGCAAATACATCCTGAAATTGATCAAAAATCATACAGTCTGGAACAAGTCTATATTCGATACTGTACACAAGAAATCCCTTTTTGCAGAGTAAAGCGCAAAAGTATTTGTTAAACTTTTTGTTTCCAAGGAGAAGACCGCCTCCATGGACGTTGATAATGACTGGTAAGACCTGTCCATCCATCTGTTTCGGACGATAGAGATCCAGCCGATGGGCTTTATCATCAGACGTATACTGTATATTTTCTGTACACGTTACACCATCTGGAAATGTAAATTTACGCTCTCTTTCTACACAGGATTTTTCAAAATCACGCCGTTGTTTATAAAATTGTTTGATTATTATATTTTTCATTTGTATCCCTCTAATTAAGAAATGCAAGCGAATAAAGCTTGTCGTTTTTATACTACTATGTTTTATTATAGCATTTTCCTTCTATAATAAAAATCAATATTTTTGAGCTAATTTGTGTATTGTTGCACTTTATGGTTACTATTTACAGTAATACTTTATGAATGTTCTCGATTGAATTACTATATTTTGCCAATGAAACTTCTTAACAGTTACATTTTGTCAATATCTCCGCCTACTATGCGAAACAGTTACAGTTTGCTGGCACACATGCAGGAAGAACCAAAAAACACTGGGATTGACTGGTTGACAAGTCCTTTTTTCAAAAGTAAAATTAGGGGTAGAGCGAATCAGAAGGAGGATAAAATATGAGAATCGGAATTTTAGGATATGGAAATCTTGGTAGAGGAGTAGAGTGTGCAATTAAGCAGAATCAAGACATGGAATTGGTTGCAGTATTTACCAGACGTGCACCAGAAAGTGTGTCAATTTTAACAGAAACTGCAACTGTTTGCTCTGTTGCAGATGTGGAGCAGTGGAAGGATAAGATTGATGTTATGATTCTTTGTGGTGGTAGTGCAACAGATTTGCCAGAACAAACACCAAAGTATGCGCAATTGTTTAATGTAGTAGATAGTTTTGACACTCATGCAAGAATTCCAGAACATTTTGAGAATGTAGATGCAGCAGCGAAGAAAAGTGGACATGTTGGAATTATTTCAGTAGGTTGGGACCCAGGAATGTTCTCTTTGAATCGTATGTATGCCAATGCCATTTTACCAGAAGGACGCGATTATACATTCTGGGGAAAAGGTGTCAGCCAAGGACATTCTGATGCAATCCGTCGTGTAGAAGGTGTGAAAGATGGAAAGCAGTATACAATTCCGGTAGAAGCAGCACTGGAAGCAGTGAGAAATGGAGAAAATCCAGAGCTTACTACAAGACAGAAGCATACGAGAGAATGCTTTGTTGTTTTGGAGGAAGGCGCAGATGCTGCAAAGGTAGAGGAAACAATCAAAAATATGCCAAATTATTTTGCAGATTATGACACTACCGTTCATTTTATCAGTGAGGAAGAATTGAAGGCAAATCACAGTGGTATTCCACATGGTGGTTTTGTAATCCGTTCTGGAAAGACAGGTTGGAATCAGGAGCATAATCATGTGATTGAGTATAGCTTAAAACTTGACTCAAATCCAGAATTTACAGCTAGTGTTATTGTAGCTTATGCAAGAGCAGCATTTCGATTATATAAAGAAGGTCAGAACGGATGCAAGACAGTATTTGATATTGCACCAGCATATTTGAGCGCGAAAGATGGTGCTGAATTGCGTAAGAATCTTTTGTAAAAAAGAACTTAGATGGTTAATGGTTCACAGATTAGTGAATGGTAACTTTAGATGAAAAAACGAACGACCATATAAGAGTGGTATAGATCACTCCTATATGGTCGTTTGTTGTATCCCGTTGCGTAAATGGAGGGGGAGGTAAGTTGTTTTTATAATAATAGTTGTAGCGTTAGTGAAAAAAAGTAACATATCACAAACATATTTTTAAATTTAAAAAAGAATATTGACAATATCACTTTTTACATGGTAAGATAGTGAGGCTTAAACAAATGATTGTTAGATTATATACAGAAAACGATAGCTATTAATTGCATTACTGAAAAGTGGATGTAAGATAGGCAAAAAGCTGATAAAGTGACGGGGAATTTTATTATTTGTTTTAATGAGTTCCCTGTTATTTTTTGATTGAAAGGAAAAATTGAGAGTGATGAAAAACAAAAAAATATTTGCAATCGTATTGATTATGATAACGATTTTGGTCAGCAGTGGATGTAACGAGAAAAAACAAGAACACAAGGCTCATACAGAAGAGAAAACAAAAATGGAATATTGTTCCACAGTAAAAGTGAAGGAACAAGAGGAAGTTATGTATGATGTGTATAATGAAAGATTAGGAAGTTATGATATTGCTTCTAATAAATATCAGTATTTTTACGAGACGGATGGGGTATTTGCATATAAGACCGCGGGTAGTTTTGAAATGTATACAGTAGGATCTTCAAATTATAATTATTTCAGTATACTAAAAAGAAATAAAAAAGAGATTGAAAAAGTGATGGATATTGATCTGAAAGACTCTGTAACTCCTTGTGATAAATATAAGGGGGAATACTATTTTTTGTTAGAAAAGGATTCCCTACAGACAAATCGCTTGGATCGTAGTATTGTGAAATATAATGAAAAAGAGAATACATTAGAAGAGGTATTTGGATTAAAGAATAAATATCTTATGCCAGGTATCTTTGTATCAGACAAGATGTATTATACGATTTACCAGAAAGAAAAAGATTGTTATGAATTGTATGCGTTGGATATGCATACGAATAAGAGTAAAAAAGTGCGTGATAATTTGCAATCTGATGGTATTTATAACTATGAGGATACAATATTGGTACGAAATAAAGATAAAATTGAGGATTTAGAAGGAAATGTGTATTTCCAATTTAGGAATACTACTACTGGTATAGATTATATAAAGGAACGAAATGAGTTTATTCAGGTTTATCCAAATGAAAATGAAGACTTGCAGTATGATGTATGGAATCTGAAAAAAAAGAAAATGGTACTGACAAATACTTACTATCTGGGGCATGGTGTAGTGAATGGAAAACTTAGAATTTACACAGAAGATGGTTACCAAGATTGTGAGTAGTATAGAGAGAATAGGAATGGATTACATGATAGAATTAACGGATGTGTGTTATGAAACAGAAAATCAAGGTATCTTTGCACATGTAAATTATCAATTTAAAAAAGGCATGTATATTGTACAAGGAGAAAGTGGAATAGGGAAAACCACCTTGCTCAATATGATTTATGGTTATAAAAAGCCGTTATCAGGAAGTATACATGTGCAAGAAGGTATCAAAATGCGGTACTTGTTTCAGGAAGATATGATTTTTCAAAATCTAACACTATTGGAAAACTTTATTATAAAATGTAATGCAATCGGGATTGTGGAAAACAGAATGGAGAAGATTCAAACATTGTGCATGCAATATGGAATAAAAGATAAATTAAACTGTCGGGTTAGTACTCTTTCCGGTGGGGAAAAAAAGCGTGCACAGATTGCCATGCTTGGCTTGGAGGAGTTTGATGTGCTTTTGTTGGATGAACCCATTGCAAATTTAGATAAAAAAAATAGTAATAGCATCATACAATTGCTATTGGAAATGACAGAAAAAACGATTATCATTGTTAGTCATCAGAAGATAGAATTAGCAGATAAACGTGCAAAATGGATAAGGATAAAGGATAAAAAATTATATGAAGTCGAGAATTCATGAAACAAGAAAATTAATCTTAAAGAAAACCAGTAATTATCTAAGAAATTCGATTCTTATGTTTATGTTGACGATTATATGTTTCCTATATGGATGTATGTTTTATGTGAGCAATCAACAAAATACCAAGCACAATTTTATTACCAATGAAAATGTACATATGATTCAAATTACAGGAAAAATAGAGTCAGACAAGTATAAGGCAATTTCACAGAAGGATATTGATAAAATTCAAAAAGCAATAAAAGAGAAAAACATTAGTGTGGATGAAATTCCGATCTATAAGATGACAGGTATAAGCAGTGGGGATGAATATGAGCCAATGTGCATTTATGGTGTAGATCCTCAAAAGGCAAAGTATGTTTGTAATACATCTATGAAAGCCAACGTGCTTTATATTAGAGAGGATTATGCTCAGGATAAGATGAGTCTAAACATTCAAGAGATACAGGAGGACGAGGATGGAAATTTACATTCGGACAAGATGACTACTAAAAAATATAAAGTTAGTAATGTTTTAAAATCGAGAACCACCTCTGCGATAATTGATATGGAGGATGAGCAATTTATAGATTATGCTTACGTTACTATGGATACATTTCAAAGTATGCAACAGATTATGTCTACAGATAAGGCAGAGAATGTTTACAATTTGCTAGAAGCTATTTATGTGGATGTGAGAAGTGTTTATGAGGTAGACCAGTGTGCGAAATTGTTGGAGGAGAAAGGATATCTTATTGATTATACATTCGATGATTTTGACGCAATGAGTACAACGATTAAAAATTCAACACTTTTTTTGAATTTGCTATTAATCATTATGGTATTTTCTTCTTCAATAAACTTACTATTATCTTTTTGTGATTATTTGAAATTGCAGCAAAAGGATGTAGGAATTTTGAAATACTATGGATTTTCAATCCTTGATGTGATGAAGGTTTATCGAGGAAATATTAATGGAATTTTTGGTGTATGTGAGTTGATTGCAGCAATAGCGTGTGTGATTATGGGTATGATGTTTCACTTGAAAAATTGGTGGATCGTATCAGGAGAAATGCTAATAATTGTGACGATAGGAATGTTATTTCTTCGTTTTATTGTGAATCAAATGATCCTAAAGAAAATTGCAACAAAGGATGTTTTAACCTTGGTTAAGGATACAAAGGAATTTGAGTAAAGAACGAACGACCATATAAAGGGTAGTGCTACTCTTATATGGTCGTTTTGTGTTATAATGGTTGAGTGAGTAGCAATAGATTGGAAATTTTTTTAGGACACTGTAACCATGCCTATAGTTAAGGTGTGCTTACTAAATAATAATAAAATAGAGATTTCAAGGAGGAAAAATAATGTATTATGTACCAGATGAAACAGAGCGTTGTGGATATTATGAATGTGAAAATTGCGGAAGCAGATTTTTGGATATAAAAATAGGACCTTCTCTGGTTTGCCCATTTTGCGGGGAGCAACCAGATATGGAAATTGGTCCTGATGAAGAGATGCCAGTAATAAAGGAAGATGCAAAATTAGTAAAAATGCTTCAGGGAACGGAAGGGATTGCACAGTATGAACAGCTTTTGAGTCTGGCGGTTACAGGTGGCGATTATAACTGGATTTAGAGATTTCAGTTTCCTCTTGTATAAATATTAAGGAAAAACCACCAAATAAAAGCAAGCAGGAAATCCATATGGTGTGCATTCCCAAAAACAGAATAAAATAACTTCCCAAACCTGCACCTAAAGCAAACAGAAGGATGATTGCAAAGCAATGGAGGACTTCCTTGATTGTGTTAAATTAGGTGCAGTATCGAAACGTGTTATCTGTAAGAATTCGAGCAAATATAAGCCCCAAAGGTAATGCCAAAATAATAAGTAATGCAGATGCAAGCCATGAAGCTGCGGAAGTTAAATTCATAATGCCCAGGTTGTAAAATCCCTTATACAGATACAATCCTGGGACCATGATTACAACAGAAGGCACAGTAATGGAGATTCTTGGATAACCGACCACACCTTTAAGCGTAGAAGCAAGGATACCTGCAATAAATGCCCCAATAGCGGCAGCGGCAGCAGGTGGAAAAGCGCATAGGTCAATCAATTCTAGTCGAATTGTATTGGACGCAGCACCTATGATACCAGAAGCAATGGCAAGTGGGACGGGACTGTTAAACATAATAGAAAATCCAAAAACCCCACAAAAGCTGGCAAGTAAACGAAATAAAATCCATTGCCATAAAGCAAGATTTAATGGAAGAAATGAGATTGGTTTAAGTCCAAGCAACATAGCAAGTATCCAGGCAGTCATAGTGGAAACTGTTACGATAATCAATGAATACATAAATCGCTCTGAACCAGAACGCATATCCAGTTTAGCAAGGTCGATTCCACTGGTTATAAAAGGAAAACCTGGAATAATAAATAGCATAGAGCAAATGTATCCAGCTTCATGTTGTAGTCGTACGGAAAAGGCAAACTCCAATAATTTTAGTAAAAGGGTATAACTGAGACAAGCAGCAGATACGGACGAAATAATACATAAAAACAAAGTAAAGTGATGTTTGGAAAGTTTGCATCTAATATAGTTCCCGATTCCTGCTCCGACAAAAGCACATAGCATTTCTACGATGCCGCCACCAAGAAGAAATGTAAAGGCACCACATGCCAATGCAGCAGAAATAGCTAATATAAATGGAGAGGAAAGCCCATGAATTTTTTCGATTGCATCTAGTGCGGAGTGGATTTCTTCACAACTTTCTGCAAGTTTTGTTTTGGAAAAATGAGCTACAAACTTTTCTAGTCGATTGAGCTGTGAAGTGTTTACACCTGTATTTGTTAGACAGAGGGATTGGCTAAAACTGTTATTCCCATCAAAACAGGTATAATTAATAGACATAAGCCCAATATCAACGGTGCAAGTGATATTCATAAGTTCAGATAGTTCGTTCATGGAACTGCGGACACGCCAGGCTCCAGTTCCGCAGGAAAGCATCATAATACCCACCCTTCCGACTACAGATGCTTTTGCGGACAGGCTTGCTTTCGTAATGGGAGTATGATCTGCGGAATCGGCGTATTCATGCCAGAGGACATCCATATGATTTTTTTTAATGTTTGTTTGGGGTTTGGTGCTTTTCATAGTATCCCTCATTTCCATTATAGGTCCAGACTGTCATTTCCAGCAGTCTTTATCATTTCTTCACGACATGACAGTACCAGGCCATCTATTGCAGTAAGGTGGTGAAGCATTTTATTTTCAAATTGGTGGATTGGTAAGAGAACACCTAGTTCATCAAAAGATTTCCCAGATTTTGTACCTGTTTCCTGTCCATAGAACACAATAGCAGAAAATGCTTCTTTTTGTATTTTGTGAAAGGTAGACCAAATCATATCGTATGCCTGCGCTTCTGTTAAATTCAGTTTTTTGGTATCGGGTAAAGCATATAAGATAAATATGCCCCTTTCTTTGTTTTCTTTTTTTTCACAGATATTCATAGAATCGGTATAATAGCGGACAAGGTCGTATCCGTCTGCTAAATATAATTTTGAGCGAGGAGCGGCAGTGTGTGCCTTGTAGACTTCGTAAAATTTTTTATATTCATGTTTTGAGACCAGTTTCTTTTTAGATTCCAAAAGGTTTCCCTCCACATCTGTAAGAAGAACCGGGTTTTCTCCAGATTTTCCGTGAAAACGTTTTGGAATTAAGTAAGCTTCCTTTAGTAGGTCAAACATACTGCGGTTGCATAGTTCCAGCAATAATGCACTGACGTCTCCGCTTTTGTATGCATGAAGTAGAACTTCTGCAAAATGATGTGGATCTGGGTCAATGTACATATTGTCATCGCATAAATGATCATAAAATGTCTCAAGAAGTCTTTCGCAGGATTTATCTGAGGAAAGGATTCTTGAAAATATCTTTTCAACTTCTTCTTCTCTTGGTAGCACTAATGACATAAGATCATCTCCCTATATTTTGTTACTTATTTTTTAACATGTATTTCCTGATTGCAGTAAATACATCTATATTTTTTGGATACGGACATCCGAAATATATGGTCGCAATTGGTTTCAATACTTGTAATACAACGTGGGTTTTCACATCGAATTACATTTTTAAGTTCCATTGGAGGAATGGGATGAAATTTTTTCACCACTTTTCCGTCTTTGATTGAAATCAATGTGATATTTTCATCCAAATAACCTAAAATATCCAGTCGGGGAAGATTGTTTACCCCTTCTATTTTAATCAAGTCTTTTTTGCCGTACTTTTGGCTTTTTACATATTGTAGAAGGGCGATAGATTGATCCATGGCCTCAAGATGCAAAAGGCGATAAATATCCATGCCCTTTCCTGCAGTGATATGGTCAATGACAATTCCATTTTGAATGGATTCTATATTAAGCATTCTCAAATACCTCCTCTCCCGTTGTAGGGTCCGAAATACCTAGTAGTGCCATAATAAGTGCCATGCGGACATAAACACCATTTTGCACCTGATCAAAATAGGCGGCACGTTTATCCTCATCTACGTCAAGAGAAATTTCATCTACTCTTGGTAATGGATGTAGAACGGGCATATCGGATGGAGCAAGTTGCAGCTTTTTTCTTGTCAGCATATAACTTCCCTTTAGGCGAATATAATCTTCCTCATTGAAGAAACGCTCTTTTTGTACTCGTGTCATATACAAGACATCCAGTTTTGGTAAGGTGTCTTCCAAACTACTTACTTCATGATAAGTAGCATTGACAGGATGTAAAGTATCAGTAATAAGATAGTCTGGTACACGAAGCTCATCTGGGGAAATGAAATAAAATTGATTTCCTGGATAGCGAACAAGACTATTTACAAGGGAGTGGACAGTACGACCAAACTTTAAATCTCCGCAAAATCCAATGGTAAGATGGTCTAAGCGGCCTTTCTTTTGCCGAATCGTCATCATATCAATTAGTGTCTGGGTAGGATGATTATGCCCACCGTCTCCTGCGTTGATAACCGGTACTTTTGCATACATAGAGGCACGAAGTGGAGCGCCTTCCTTTGGATGGCGCATTGCAATAATATCAGCGTAACAGCTTACTACACGAGCCGTGTCTGCAACGGTTTCTCCTTTGGTAGCACTGGACTGTTCAGCACCAGCAAATCCTAAGGTTTGACCGCCAAGATTTAACATGGCGGCCTCAAAAGAAAGGCGTGTTCTTGTACTGGGTTCATAAAAAAGAGTTGCGAGTTTTTTCCCGTCTGCAACATGGGAATACTCGGAGGGCCGCATCAAGATGCGATCTGCCAAATCTAAAACGTTACAGGTTTCTTCCAAAGTGAAATCCAATGGATCAATTAAGTGTCTCATAGCCTTTCTTCCTTTACTTTTTAATCTTCTTATCTAAAGTGATTATAATTTGACATTTGTAATAAGTAAAATGTATTATTGATATAGTAGAAATAAGTATTTGATATAGTGGGGAAAGGGTTTATGAATGTAAATTTTGAATACTATAGAATTTTTTATTATGTGGCAAAATACAGCAATTTTACAAAGGCAGCCCATGCATTAAATAGTAGTCAGCCGAATGTTACGCGTGCCATGAATTGTCTGGAGCATGAATTGAATTGTACCTTATTTATCCGAACAAATCGAGGAGTTTGTTTAACACCCGAAGGTGAAATGCTTTATACCAGAGTTTCAGCAGCTATAATGCAGATTCAGCAGGCAGAGGAGGAATTGTCTGAAAGTGTGGGCTTAGAACATGGTAGTGTTTCGATTGGTGCCAGTGAAACGGCTTTGAATATATATTTGCTGGACCGTCTGAAAAAGTTTCATATGGAATATCCAGGTGTTCGGTTAAAAATCTGTAATCATTCTACCCCGCAGGCAATTCGTTCTGTGCGTAGCGGAGAGATTGATTTTGCGGTAGTTACGACGCCAACCAATTTGGGGGCAGAGTTAAAAGAGATAAAACTTCAGGAGTTTCAGGAAATTTTAATCGGAGGAAAAACCTTTGCCGCACTTGCAGATAGAACGTTATCGGTTAAAGATTTGAAGGAATTTCCGTTGATTTGTCTGGGAAAGGAAACAACAACCTATCATTTTTATTCGCAGCTATTTCAATCTTATGGAATAGAATTGATACCCGATACGGAGGCGGCTACAACGGATCAGGTGTTGCCATTGGTAAAAAGTGAGCTTGGCTTAGCATTTCTACCGAAAAAAATGGCACAGGAGGCAATCAAAAGGCGTGAGATTGTTTTGCTTACATTAAAAGAGAAGATTCCCAATCGGTATGTATGCATGGTGTATGATTCCAAACGCCCTATGAGTGTGGCAGCACAGAAATTAAAAAAGATACTATTAGAAGAAGAGAAAAAAGAAAGTAGGTGAAATTGAATATGACATTACAACAATTAAAATATGTAATAATGGTAGCAGAGACTGGAACTATTACAGAAGCGGCAAATCGACTGTATATTTCCCAACCCAGTCTTACCAACGCAATCCATGAGTTGGAGAAGGAAATGAATCTTGTTATTTTTAACAGAACCAATAAAGGCATCAGTCTGTCCAAAGAAGGGGATGATTTTTTAGGATATGCAAGACAAGTGTTGGAGCAGGCAGCAATACTTGAGGATAAATTTAAAGGAAAAAGTGGTGGGAAAAAGCAGTTTTGTGTATCTACCCAACATTATTCTTTTGCGGTAAATGCCTTTGTAGATTTAATTAAGGAATACGGACAGGAGGAGTATGATTTCAGACTACGGGAAACACAGACCTATGAAATAATAGAAGATGTAGCACGCATGAAAAGCGAAATAGGAATATTATTTCTAAATGATTTTAACGAAAAAGTGCTGTTGAAAATCTTAAAATCCCATGACTTGGAATTTCATCCTTTATTCGTTGCAAAGCCGCATGTATTTATCAGCAGGGTGCATCCGTTGGCAGAAAAAAAGGTAATTACAAATCAGGAATTGGAACAATTTCCGTATCTTTCCTTTGAACAGGGAGAGCATAATTCCTTCTATTTTTCAGAAGAAATATTTTCTTCATCGGAACGTAAGAAAAATATCCGTGTAAGGGATCGGGCAACCTTGTTTAACCTACTAATTGGATTAAATGGGTATACGGTATGTAGTGGTGTAATTGATGAAAAACTAAATGGAAAAGATATTATAGCAGTTCCCTTGGCAGATGAAAGTGATATGCGTATTGGTTATATTACACATAGAAAAGGAATGCGTAGCAGACTGGGAGCTACCTATTTAGAAGCAATCAAAAAATATTTGGAGTAATCGGGTTGTCCATAGTTTAAAACTATGGATAACCCTCATTTTTATGTATTTTGCAATAACATCCATTCCATCTATAATGAGAACAATTACTATACATCTTATAATTAGTAGGTAATTGCAAAACTCTCAATAAACTATATTTCATTTGTACAAAAGTAATCAGAGTAAGTAGAGTTTCACAAGTACCTATTCAGAATTAGGAAATGGAGGAAATGAAATGAGCAAGTTACAGACACCTTTTCGATATGATTTTGTAGGAAGTTTTTTAAGACCACAAGCACTTAAAGATGCGAAGGTTGCATATAAAGATGGAAAAATCGATAAAGAAGAATTTGAACATATTGTAAATGAGGAAATCAAAAAGGTTGTAGCAAAACAAAAAGAACTTGGTTTTCATGTTATTACAGATGGAGAATTTAGAAGAACATTCTGGCATTTAGATTTTATGTGGGGATTTGAAGGCGTTTCACATGAAAACACAGGAAAGGGTGTACAGTTTAATGATGAACTGGCAGTTCTTGATGATACCTATCTTGTAGGTAAAGTTAAGGCAAAGGCACACCCATTTGTAGAATATTTTAAATATTTAAAGCAATTTGAAGATGAAAATACGGTAGCAAAGTATACAATTCCAGCACCAGCACAGACATTTCAGCAGATGATTGTTCCAATCAATTTGGAAAATACAAGAAAGTTTTATGCTACAAATGAAGAATTGATACAGGATATTGGTGTGGCATATCAGGAAGTAATCGAACAATTTTATGATGCAGGATGTCGTAATCTTCAGTTTGATGATTGTACTTGGGGTGCAGTCGTTGGGGATGCTGCAAAGCAGAGATACCAGGCACTTGGAATTGATATAGAAGATGTAAAGGCACAGCTTCTTGCAGTAAATAATCTTGCATTGGAAGGAAAACCAGAAGATATGGTTATTACATCACATATTTGTAGAGGAAATTATCATTCTACATTCTTTACAAGCGGACCATATGATACCGTTGCAGACTACGTGTTTGCAAAGGAAAATGTAGATGCATTGTTCTTAGAGTATGATGATGAGAGATCAGGTGGTTTTGCTCCATTAGCAAAGGTTTCGCCAGATAAAAAGGTTGTTTTGGGATTGATTACTACAAAATCACCTGTATTAGAAGATAAGGAAAAGGTAATTGCAAGAATTCATGAGGCAGCAAAATATGTTCCTTTAGACAGATTATATGTAAGCCCTCAGTGTGGTTTTGCATCTTGTGAAATCGGTAATAAGATTACGGAAGAAGAACAATGGGCAAAATTGAAATTAGTAAAGGAAATCGCCGAGGAAGTTTGGGACAAATAAAAAGAAATAAAAAAATGAGCTGAAATGTAATAAGAGGCATTTCAGCTCATTTTTTTATCTACAAGAAACAATAGAGCAAAACGCTTCATTTTATTTTTGTAATGGTTATTTGTAGCATTTCTTGCATTTGCGAAGTCCCAGTGATTTCGCATGCTTTAACGTAGACTTATAGTATGTACCGTTTCCACATTTCCTTTTGTGGTAGCATTCCCCTGTTCTGGTAATGTAAACTGTTTTCGATTTCTTTTTGGCATCGATTTTTGTTATGCTTGTTACCGTAAGTTGTCCGTTATCAGCAGTTTGAAGTTGCATAGGAGCACATACTCCAAGTAATAAGGTTAGACATACAGCTAAAAATCTTGTTCTGATTTTCTTCATAAAACCATCGTCCTTTCATAAGAAATTCTAATATTTTATTACAGTTTTCTTATAACATATTATATAACATATACCTTTATTTTGCAAGGATGGTACAATAATAGAAATGAGAATATATGACTTGCCAGAAAATAAATAATAAATTATAATAAATAATTATAGTACAGTGAGGAGTGATAAATAATGAAATGTAATTATTGCGGAGCGGAAATTAGTAATAACAGTAAATTCTGTGAATTTTGTGGTGGACAGGTATCCTTGGAAGTACGAAGAGAACAGGAGCAGATTAATAAGGCAGGATGTCCGAGATGCGGAAGTACAAATATATCTTTTAGTCGTGAAAAACAGGGGGAAATAAAAGGGAAAAATAGTGTGAATGTTGTTAGGGTAACCGTAGGATTATGTAGAGACTGTGGACATACTTGGAATACTGCTGGTCATATAAAAGAAAATACGGTTAAGAATAATATGATTTGGTGGGTCCTTGGATGGATATTTTTCTTCCCAGCACCAGTTATGATACTTATTTGGAGAGAAAAGTCAAAGCTAAGTCTTAAGGTTAAAATTGGTTTAACAGTTGCATTTTGGATAGTGGTTTTAGTAATCGGAGCATTCTCAAATTCGGATGAATCAGAACCAAAGAATAATACATCTACGGAAAGTGCTTATACATATAAAGAACAGGCTCATAGCATAGTGTTATGAGCCTGTTCTTGCATGAGGTGCGGAGAGTAAGCTTCGTAGCTCGTAGGCAAATAGTGCCAATTTTATATGAGCAAGTGGCAAGGGAGATTTCGAGTATCCTTGACAGTTGTAAGATAGGTGACTTTCAATATCTTCCAAATAGAAAATGCACCTAAAAATCACAAATTTTTTTTGTAGATTAGAGTTATAGGAATTGTCCCATTTCACCATAAAATCAAAAATGGGTTTCAGGGACTTCTCTAAGTCACTCAAGGTATATTCTACCCGTGGAGGGACATTTACATAAACGGTGTGGGGCATCAAATTGTGTAATTCGTAGTTACATACATAAGTATACAAAATATGCAGCATAGATCAGCAGCATAATAATCCCACAAGGTCTTCTTAGTTCTTTGGTTTTAATAGTACCCAGCCAAAGTACGATGCCACTAATAATAGCAATAGTGGTATCAATCATAAATTTGCTTTGGAATGGAACTGCACAAATCAGTGCGGTTGTTCCAATTACAAACAAAATGTTAAAGATATTGCTACCTACAATATTACCAATGGCAATATCAACATTTCCTTTTTTCGCTGCGGTAACAGATGTTACAAGTTCTGGAAGGGATGTACCAAATGCAACAATGGTAAGTCCTATAAATCTTTCGCTCATTCCAAAAAATCTTGCAATTTCAGATGCACCGCTAACTGCAAAATCGCTTCCCTTTACAACCATGATTCCGCCGATTAACATAAATAAAATACATTTCCACACTGGTATATCTTTTGCTTCCTCCTCTTCCGGTGCCTTACTTTTCTTTGACATTACAAAAAGATAGCCAAGGAATCCAAGAAATAAAATCCAGAATATGACACCTTCTATCAATGTTATTTTAGAACCGGAAATACCGAATAGCATCATTAAAATGGTGATTCCAGTCATAAATGGTATCTCATAGTATAGAGTAGATTTCTGAATTGCCACATTTGTAATAACCGCTGTAATACCAAGAATAATCAGGATATTTAATATATTGCTACCTACAACATTTCCGATAGTAATTCCCGCATTATTGTGTAATGCAGCCGTGATACTTACAGCAGCTTCCGGCATGCTGGTACCCATAGCCACAATAGTAAGGCCTATTATCAATTGGGGAATTCCCAGTTTTTTTGCCAGACTTGCAGCGCCTTCCACAAAACAATCTGCTCCCTTCACTAATAATAAAAAACCTAACAATAAAATTAAAACTTGTAAAATCATAATATTTGCCTCTTTCTTTAAAATATAATTGTTTCCTAGTATGTTTTGCCCACTTTTTTCAAATAAATCCTACAAATTGCAGAAACAGTTGGCTATTTTATAATATATATTCCATCTGTCTTTCCTTGGTTTTCAACCCCATCTTTTCATAAAATTTTTCAGCCGAAGTATTGCCAGACCATACATTCAGTGTGATTTCATAACAGCCCAAACGTTTTGATTCATTCTATCTACCTCCATGTTTTTTGCTTTACGCTCATTTTTTTGGTTTCAAGGACTGTCCCCGCATGCAGGAAAACTTATGTGAGATCAGGCCTTTTGACTCTAGTATTATTAATTATAACGCATGTCAGTAAGATAAGAAAGTTTTTGTTTTGTACTGTATTTTAAATGTACGGGGATTTGCTATGTCGACACACCAATAGAATTTTTGAATGTAATATGGTAAAATAAAGAAAAAAGGGGGAAGGAGCAGGTGTCAATGGATAAACAGAATTTAGAACTTGCGGAACAAGAAAAAATTAAGAAAAGAGGAAAAGAAAATGATACATTCCGTAGCCATTTTAGGAGCAGGAGCAGTGGGTTCCTATCTCATTTGGGGAATTTCTTCCTTACATGATGTGGAATTAGGAGTTATTGCGGAGGGAGAAAGAGCAGAGCGAATCAAAAATGAGGGATGCCTTATCAATGACAAAGTGTATTATCCACAGGTATGGACACCAAAAGAAGCAAGAAAGGCAGATTTATTGGTGGTTGCGCTCAAATATAATGTGCTTTTGTCTGTTTTGCCAAGCATCAAAGAAGCAGTGGGAGAAAATACAATTGTCATGAGTTTGATGAACGGTGTAGACAGTGAGGAACGGATTGCAAAAGAGGTAGGAAATTCGCATCTTTTATATTCTGTGATTAAGATAGCCTCTCATAAAGAGGGAAAAGGGTATTATTTTGATCCAGACACAACAATAGGAATTATCTATGGAGAATTAGAGCCGCCGTACGATAGTGAGCGGGTGCAGGCAATAAAAGAACTCTTTGAAAGAACGCAAATACATTTTCGTGTAACTGAATATATTCGGGAAGAAATGTGGAGTAAATATCGGTTAAATGTGTGCAACAATCTGCCACAGGCAATCTTGGGAGCAGGGGTTGGCTGTTACAGGGATAGTGTGCATATGAAAGCAATCAGTGATAAACTGAAAGAGGAGTTAGAGACAATCGCTTTGGCAAAGGGAATTGACTTGTCCAAAGTGGAAAATACTTATACACAGAGAAGTGCTGTACCACCAAGTGCGAGATATTCCACCTTACAGGATTTGGATGCAGGACGCCAGACAGAAATTGAAATGTTTTCTGGAGCATTGGTACGCATGGGAAAGGAACTTGGCATCCCAACGCCGTATAATGAGTATACCTATCATATGATTAAGGCACTTGAGGAAAAGAACGAGGGCGTGTTTGATTATAATAAGGGGAATGAAGAACCTGTGATGTTTAAGTAAAAATTGTGGTTATTGTTCATCTGTCAGAGAGAGAAAGGCATATTTATGAATGATTGCAACCATTGAAAATGCATTTATGAAAGTTTGTCAGGATTTAGGATATGAATATAATCAAAAGTTTAATTTCCCAACCAGTGAGTATTTTGCTGACTTGTTGAAAAAGAACGGCTTTACGATTGATCATATATATGATTTTGACAGACCAACGCCATGAAAGGATAATGAGAATGGATTAGCGAATTGGATGAAACAATTTTTTGCATCTGATTTGGAGTTAATGCCGGAAAAGGTACAGAATGAAATCATTAAAAAAGTTGAAGATTTAACAAGAGTGGCACTGTGGAATGGAAGTGAATGGGTTGCCGATTATCGTAGATTACGGGCAATCACACATATATAAATTTAAGTTTGTAGAATTAAGAAAATCGGAATTTGTGAGGTGGATTCTATGTGGTTTTGGTGGTTTATGTTAATATGTGATTTATTAATTC
>OKRU01000099.1_pt1 | contig 69412 bp, 67 predicted proteins | sample 1601131 | NCBI WGS metagenome assembly OKRU01 (sample SAMEA3541558, study PRJEB24748) | human gut metagenome | biome: human gut; feature: human-associated habitat; material: faeces | place: China | collected 2012
GATTGTACACAGTTGCATGTGTAGATCTATTATCTGCTCCTTCATGGCTTTTCTGGAACAGTTTCTTAAAGCAGGAAACTGCAACCATAAGTCCAAGTGCCATCAGAAGTAAAGCGACGATCAACTGTAATCCATCGATCATAAATACGAATCCACCTGTTACAAAGATCTTTGTAAAGATTCCGATCACGGCCTGTACAAGGGCTGTAAATGTTACAACTAACATGATGCACATAGGTGCGTATAACATCCATCCTTTTCTTCCTGTTGTTAATAAGAAGACAGATAATGCGATCAATACCAAAGATGCTAATAACTGGTTTGCGGCTCCGAATAATGGCCAGATGTTGTTGTATCCACCTAAGCATAATAAGAATCCGAAGAATAATGTGATAACAGTTGAGAAATATTTGTTTGTAAATAATTTTCTTACCCCTGTAAGATCAGAGCCATCAGCAGCTTCTCCCATGAATAATTCCTGGAATGACATACGTCCGATTCTTGCTACAGAGTCAAGGGATGTTAATGCAAGTGCAGAAACACACATTGTCATAAAGCAAGTAGCTACATGTTTAGGGATTCCAAGTAATGTTAAGAATCCAGCTACATTTCCTGAGAAGATCTGGAATGGTGTTCCTTCAGGCATTTTACCACCGACAGCTGCTGCACCGACAACAACTAAGGCGATAACACCTAATAAAGATTCTACCATCATAGATCCATATCCAACACAAAGCATGTCTTTTTCATTGCTGACTGTCTTAGATGATGTTCCGGAAGATACCAAACTGTGGAATCCTGAAACAGCACCACAGGCGATCGTGATAAATAATGTAGGGAATAAGCTTTTTCCACCAACATTAAATCCGCTGAATGCTGGTAAGTTCATTGCTGGATGGGCAACAAATACACCAAGAACAGCACCGATGATCATTCCGACTAATAAGAAGGTACTTAAATAGTCACGAGGCTGCATCATTAGCCACATTGGCATAACAGATGCAAGGAATAAGTAAACCATAACGACTGCGATCCAAGTATTTTTTGTAAAATATAATGGGAAGGCAATACCAACGGCTAACATAACGAGCAGTAATACAAGTCCTGCAACAAATTCTACTTTCTGGTTTGGTTTTACATATTTTGTGAATAATCCGAAAACAACAGCTCCTAAGATAAATAACATAGAGATAGAAGCAGCGGCAGCGTTTGGTGAACTTTTAGCACCAGTTACTGTAAATCCGTTAAAGGTTCCGGCAACCATATCTGTGAAAGCTGCGATTACAAGTAAAGTAAATAACCAGGAGAACAGAAGAAATAATTTTCTTCCTGTTTTACCAATGTATTTCTCAATCAGGACACCCATGGATTTTCCTTCATTCTTTACAGAAGCGTAAAGAGCTGTAAAATCCTGAACGGCTCCGAAGAAGATACCACCGATCAACAGCCAGAGAAGAACTGGCAGCCATCCAAACATTGCGGCGATGATCGGTCCGGTAACAGGACCTGCACCTGCGATGGATGAAAACTGATGGGAAAATACAACGGCTTTTGGTGTCGGGATGTAATCTTCACCATCTTCATGTGTGTAAGCTGGGGTTTTCGCTTTAGGATCAATTCCCCATGTCTTAGCTAACCAGCGTCCGTAAAGGGCATAACCAGCAACTAATATGACGATTGCGATTGCTACGATTGTTAAGCTATTCATTCTTAATCACTCCTCTTAAAATAAACTCTATCATAAAATAAAATGTATTCAAAACACAGGATACAATAAAAATGAGTAAAAAAAATCTCCTGAAATGCTTACTCAGCATTCCAGAAGACGAATATTCTCCGCGGTACCACTTCTTTTTATTACTCAAATCGTAATCCCTTAGTCACATCATTTAATGTGCTCCTTGATAACGGAAGGATCCCGGTCGCACTTACTAATGAATCATCATGTTCAGCTGACTGCTCGCAGGGGATATGGATATAAGTTCTTTATTGCCTCACAGCAACCGGCAACTCTCTGGAAAAGAATTCAAATATCGATGTGTCCTGCTCATTGCATTCTGTATTTCGTTGCACTCATAATAGTCCTATAAAAAAAGAATGTCAAGAGAAAATAATGTTCTATTTTTGATACAATCAAGCCATCAAAGCTTTACTTACTTCTTTAAGATTCATGCCGTTAGAACCTTTGATCAGTACGACATCGTTCTTCTTTAAGTAAGTTTCAAGGAAAGCGATCAGTTCTCCGTTAGAAGAAAATGCACGGGTATGAAGAGAAGGATTTTCCTTCCATGCTTCCTCAATATAATGTCTGGAAAGTTCACCAGTGATAAAGAGATCTGTCACTTTTGTTGTAGCGATAAAACGTCCCACTTCTTTGTGGTATTCCGGTGAATCTGGTCCAAGTTCTAACATGTCAGATAAGACAGCGATCTTTCTTCCACGTGTCTTAAATTCAGATAAAATACTTAAACTTGCTTTCATGGAATCTGGGCTTGCATTATACGCATCATCGATCAGAATATAGTCGTTAACGTGGATAATATTCTGTCGCTGACCAGAAAATGTGGATAACTGTGCCTTGATCGCACTCATTGGAACATCATAGCGAAGTCCGATCGCAATGGCGGCTAATGCATTGGATACATTATGCTTTCCAAGTACATTTAAAGTGATAGGTTCTTTCATATCACCATAGTGGAATTCAAATAAAGTTTGTCCACCTTTTTCACGGATTTTTTCTGCACGGTAAGTACAATCATCTGCGAAACCGTAAAATTCATATGGTTTTTTGACATAATCGATATGTTTACGGATCATATCATTATCTCCATTTAAGAATAGGACACCATCTTCAGGCAGACCATTCTGGATATCTAATTTTTCGATACAGATATTGTCTCGGGAACCCATCATCTCAATGTGTGAAACACCAACATTTGTGACAACACCAACGTTTGGATGGATGATATTACCAAGAGTTGTGATCTGTCCCTTTTCACTCATTCCCATCTCAAGAACACCGATCTCATCTTCGGATGTCAGATGATCTAATGTTAATGGAACACCAACCTGACTGTTTTGATTGCCAATCGTTTCAAATACTTTGTATTTGCCCTTTAAAACATGTGCGATCATCTCGCGGGTTGTTGTTTTACCAACACTTCCAGTAACGCCGATGATCGGAAGAGACATTTTATTTCTGTAATAGGCAGCAATCTGCTGCATGGCTGTCAAAGTATCAGGAACTTTGATGTATGGAGCATTTCCTGAAGCTTCTGTATGTTCTTGTGTTAAGCAGGCACCGCCTTCTTTTAATGCATTAGGAATAAAAATATGGGCATCAACACGTTCTCCGATGATCGGTACAAATAAAGTGTTAGGACCGATCTCCATAGAATTCGTACTTAAGTGGTCAATCTTCATGGAAGGATCACCACATAAAAGTGTTCCGTCTGTTGCTTCTAAAATGTCTTGAATTGTTATATTCTCCATAGAAAACCTCGTTTCTTTCACTGTTAGATTTCAGCATAGGTGTGATTGATGATAACGGTTTAAAAAATTTATGCTGTTATCTACAGATTATAGCATAAAATGAAGTTGTATGATAAAATGATAGCCAGAAAATACAAAAAACATATTAGAAAAGAGGGTTCATGAGTTTTACACATTTACATGTCCATACAGAATACAGTCTGCTGGATGGTTCCAGTAAGATCAAGGAGCTAGTTCATCAGGCAAAAGAGCTTGGCATGGACAGCATTGCGATCACCGATCATGGAGCGATGTACGGAGTGATCGATTTTTACAGGGCAGCGAAAGCAGAAGGAATCAAACCGATCATTGGATGCGAGATTTATGTAACAACTGGTTCGAGATTCGATAAAGAAGCCAGTCAGGGAGATAAAAGATACTATCACCTGGTACTTCTTGCCCAAAATGACACGGGTTACCATAACTTGATGAAGATCGTTTCCAGGGGGTTTACCGAAGGATTTTATTACAAGCCACGAGTAGATTATGAAGTTCTGGAAGAATACAAGGAAGGTCTGATCGCATTAAGTGCATGTCTTGCTGGGGAAGTTGCAACTTATATCCGTGAAAATAACTACGAAAAAGCAAAGAATACGGCGTTGAGATTACAGGATCTTTTTGGAAAAGACAATTTCTTCCTGGAATTGCAAGATCACGGAATTCCAGACCAGACAAAAGTAAATACGGCACTGCTTAAGATGTCAAAAGAGACAGGAATTGATCTGGTTGCTACAAATGATATTCATTATACATTTAAAGAAGATGCCGAGGCACACGATATCCTGCTTTGTATCCAGACGGGGAAGAAAGTGCAGGATGAAGACCGTATGCGTTATGAAGGAGGTCAGTATTATTTAAAATCTCCGGAAGAAATGCAGAGATTGTTCCCATATGCAAGAGAAGCGATCGAGAATACAGGAAAGATTGCCAAACGTTGTAATGTTGAAATCGTATTTGGAGAACAGAAAGTGCCAGAATACGATGTGCCAGAAGGATACACTGCAGTTACGTATCTGAACCATTTATGCGAAGAAGGCTTAAAACGTCGTTATCCGAATATTACAAAAGAATTAAGAGAGCGGCTGGATTATGAATTGAAAACTATTGAAAATATGGGATATGTTGATTATTTTCTGATCGTATGGGATTTCATTCATTATGCAAAAGAACATGGGATCGCAGTGGGACCTGGTCGTGGTTCCGCAGCCGGAAGTATCGTTTCTTACTGTTTGGAGATCACAGATATCGATCCGATCCGGTATCAACTGCTGTTTGAACGTTTCTTAAATCCAGAACGTGTATCCATGCCCGATATCGACGTGGATTTCTGTTATGAGAGAAGACAGGAAGTCATTGATTATGTTGTAAGAAAATACGGGAAAGATCAAGTAGTACAGATCATCACTTTTGGAACTATGGCTGCAAGAGCCGTGATCCGTGATGTCGGAAGAGTTTTGGATATTCCATATGCAAAAGTAGATGGAATATCAAAGATGGTTCCAAATGAATTAAATATTACGATCGATAAAGCATTAAAGATCAGCAAGGACTTGAGAAATGCTTATGAGCAGGACGAAGAAACACATTATCTGATCGATATGTCGAAGAGACTAGAAGGACTTCCAAGACATGCTTCCATGCATGCAGCTGGAGTCGTGATCGGTAAGACAGCGATTGATGAATATGTGCCATTAGCAACAGGTGCAGATAACGCAGCTGTTACTCAGTTTACGATGACAACGATCGAAGAACTTGGTCTGTTGAAGATGGACTTTTTGGGACTTCGTACATTAACAGTCATTCAGGACGCAGAGAAAATGGTGCGAAGAAAAGTGCCGGATTTTGATATCACGAAAATTGATCCGACAGACAAAGAAGTTTATGAGATGATCGGAAATGGTCATACAGAAGGTGTGTTTCAGTTGGAAAGTTCAGGAATGAAGTCATTTATGAAAGAACTAAAACCACAGAATATGGAAGATATCATTGCTGGAATTTCTTTGTATCGACCGGGACCAATGGACTTTATTCCACGATACATTGAGGGAAAGAATCATCAGGAAAGCATACATTATGAATGTGAACAGATGGAAGAGATTCTGGAGCCAACCTATGGATGTATCGTTTATCAGGAACAGGTTATGCAGATCGTTATGAAACTAGCCGGATATACGCTTGGACGAAGTGACCTTGTACGTCGTGCGATGTCCAAGAAAAAAGGCGATGTCATGATCAAAGAACGACAGAATTTCGTTTATGGAAATGAAGAAGAAGGAATTCCAGGATGTATCAATAACGGTATTGATGAAAAGACAGCGAACCAGATCTGGGATGAGATGTTAGACTTTGCAAAATATGCATTTAACAAATCTCATGCGGCAGCATATGCAGTAGTTGCCTATCGTACAGCCTATTTAAGATGCCATTATCCAGTAGAATTTATGGCAGCCTTGTTAACCTCTGTTCTTGGAAATACGAACAAGATTTCAGAATACAGTTATGCCTGCAAGAAATTAGGAATTAAGATTTTGCCACCAGATATTAACTATGGAGAGGGTGCGTTCTCTGTAGACCATGGAAATATCCGCTATGGACTGACTGCGATCAAGAGTCTGGGACGGCCAGTCATTGAAGCGATCATAAGAGAACGAAATTTAAATGGACCATACAGAGATTTTAAAGATCTCGTGGAACGATTATCAAGCAAAGAGATCAATAAACGAACTGTAGAAAATCTGATCAAATCGGGAGCTTTAGATTGTTTTCATGTAACAAGAAAGCAGCAGATGATCGTCTACGCCAGTGTGATCGATAGTATCCAGAAAGAACGGAAAAATGAGATCGCAGGACAGATGAGTCTGATGGATCTTCTTGGAGAAGAAGACCAGCAGTCTTTTCAGATTTCCTATCCAGATGTTGGGGAATATGAGAAAGAGCAGAAACTTGCCATGGAAAAGGAAGTGCTTGGGATCTACGTCAGTGGACATCCTTTAGAGGATGATATAGAACGCCTTGAACGAAGTGTAACAGCACATACTTCTGATTTTGTGATCGATGAAGAAACAGGAAAGACAAAGATTCACGATCGGGAAAGCTGTATCATTGGCGGTTTGATCAGTGAGATGAGTGTGAAACTTACGAAGAAGAATCAGAATATGGCATTTATCACACTGGAAGACTTAAGAGGAACCGTGGAAGTTGTCGTATTTCCAAGACAGTATGCGACATATCAGTCTCTTTTAAGAGAAGATGCCAAAGTATTTATCAAAGGAACAACACAGATTTCTGAAGAAGAAAGCAAAGTCATATGTAATCAGATCATCAGTTTTGAGGATAGCAGACAGGAATTATGGGTACAATTTGCGGATAAAGAAGCATTTTTTAAAGAAGAGGATGCATTAAAAGGTATTTTAACTTCCTATCCCGGTAAAAATCCAGTGGTGATCTATTGCAAAACAGAACGTGCTGTGAACCGTCTAGGGAGAGATTATATGGTTTCTGGTGACGAGAATTTATTATTTGATCTCGAAAAACGATATGGAAAAGAAAATATTCGGGTTAGATCGTTAGGAATATAACAAAGACTATTGAAAAATTTCTTTAAATGGATTAGAATAAAAGCCAAGTTAAGAATTGTATGGATTAATAATTGGAGGATATTGCAAATGGGAAAACCAAACATTAAAACAATTGGAGTTTTAACAAGTGGTGGAGATGCACCTGCTATGAACGCAGCAGTGCGTGCCGTAGCCAGAATTGGTAAAGAAAGAGGATTAAAAGTTAAGGGAATCCGTAAAGGTTACAATGGACTGTTAAACGAAGACATCATCGATTTAACACCAACAGAAACAGCCGATACGATCTTCCGTGGAGGTACAATCCTTTTCACAGCCAGATGTGAAGAATTTAAGACAGAAGAAGGTCAGAAACGTGGTGCTGAGATCTGTAAAGCACATGGAATCGACGGATTGGTAGTTATTGGTGGAGACGGTTCTTTCCAGGGAGCTAAGAAGTTAGCAGCGCTTGGAATCAACACGATCGCTGTTCCAGGAACGATCGACTTAGATATCGCATGTACAGAATATACGATCGGATTCGATACAGCTGTTAACACAGCGATGGAAGCGATCGACAAGATCCGTGATACATCAACATCTCATGAAAGATGTAGTATCGTAGAGGTTATGGGACGTGGAGCTGGATATATCGCATTATGGTGTGGTATGGCAACAGGAGCAGAAGATATCCTGATCCCAGAAAGCTTTGATGGAAACCTTCCTAAGGTAGAACAGCAGATCATCGAACATTTACTTCGTAACAGAGCAAAAGGTAAGACACATCATATGGTAATCAATGCCGAAGGTGTTGGACATTCTTACAGTATGGCGAAGAGAATCGAATCTGCAACAGGTATTGAAACACGTGCTACGATCCTTGGACATATGCAGCGTGGTGGAAGCCCAACAGCAAAAGACCGTGTATACGCTTCTATGATGGGTGCTTACGCAGTTGACTTATTATGTGCAGGAAAGACAAACCGTGTTGTTGGATACCAGAACGGAAGATTCATGGATATGGACATTGACGAAGGACTCGCAATGACAAAAGATATCGATGAATATCAGCTTCAGATCGCACATTTATTAGGAAAATAAATAAAACATGATCTTAGAGGAATCCTGTTTATCTAGGATTCCTCTATTTCTCTATATAGGAGCATTATTTTATGAAAGAGTTACGACCGGTACAGGTCATATTGCTTGGATTTTTAATTACAATATTTGCAGGATCGATACTGCTTGCACTGCCGATCGCAACACAAAGCGGGCAGGCAACGCCTTACATTGATGCATTATTTACAGCAACAACATCTGTGTGTGTGACGGGTTTGATCGTTGAGACAACAATGACACATTGGAGTATATTTGGGCAGGCAGTGATCATATTGCTTGTACAGATCGGAGGACTTGGTGTCATTACGATCACAACCGGAATGTTTTTTATGCTTCGAAAGAGGATCACTCTTGGAAATAGAATGTTGATCCAGGAGTCTATGGGTCTTAATACAATGACAGGTTTAGTTCCATTAGTTAAGAAGATTCTGATCGGGACAGGGATCATAGAAGGAATTGGAGCAGTTCTTTATGCGACTCAGTATGTGCCGGAATTTGGCATTGGATATGGAGTATGGGCAGCAATCTTTAATTCAATCTCGGCATTTTGTAATGCAGGAATGGATATTGTAAGAGACGACAGTCTGCGAAGCTATGTGACGAATCCAGTTATGAATTTTACGACAATGGGGCTAATCATCCTGGGAGGTCTTGGATTTGTTGTATGGAAAGATCTTTGGCAGGGATTCAAAAAGATCGTAAAAGATAAAGTTCCTGTAAAAAGGATGATACAACAATGGAGATTTCAGACCAAGATCGTGTTATCCATTACGTCATTTTTGATCTTGTTTGGTACAATATTGATCTTTATGTTTGAATATCATAATCCAGCAACTATGGAGAGTCTGTCATTGCCACAGAAGATACAGGCATCACTGTTTCAGTCTGTGACGACACGTACCGCAGGGTTTGAGACGGTAGCACAGGGCGCATTGACGGATGCATCTTCGCTGGTTTCTATGTTTCTGATGATCATCGGAGGATCACCAACTGGTACTGCAGGCGGTGTCAAGACAGTGACATTCGCAATTCTTGTATTTTGTGTGCTCTCTGTGGCAAAACAAGAAGAATCAATTACGTTATTTAAACGAAGAGTTCCACAGAATCTGTTGGCTAAAGCACTTGCGATCATTGTGATCAACCTGATCGTGCTGATGACATCTGTGTTATTGTTGTTGGTATTTGATCACGGGACTTTTATGGATTCATGCTATGAATGTGTATCAGCACTCGCGACAGTTGGTTTAACCAAAGGATTGACACCGAATTTGACAATCGCAGGGAAAGTGATTATCATCATTACCATGTACTTAGGGCGTGTCGGACCGATTTCTATGGCGATCGGTTTTTCACAGAAGAATAAGAAAAAGATGGTCATGTATCCGGAACAGGATCTGATCTTATAAGTGAAATAGATTCACATTATAACATGATATCGCAACGGAGGTAACGGAGAAGAATGAAGAAGTCAGTTGCAGTTTTAGGACTCGGAAAGTTTGGAAGCAGCATCGCAAGGTCACTTGCTAAAGGTGGAGCAGAAGTACTGGCAGTTGATAAAGATGAGGATCTTGTAAGAGATATCGCAGATAAAGTAACTTGTGCAGTCTGTGTGGATATATCTGATAAAGAAATGATGAACAACATCGGATTGGAAGGAATGGATGCAGTTGTGATCGCAACGGCAGAGCATTTAGATTCCAGTGTTATGGCATTGATGATCGTCAAAGAGATCGGTGTGCCATATGTTCTTGCGAAGGCAGACGGAACTTTAAAAGGAGAGATATTAAAACGTGTTGGAGTCGATGAGATTGTTTATCCAGAAGAAGAGATGGGAGCAAGGATCGCAAACAATCTGCTTGGAGGAAGTATGACAGATCTGTTTGACCTTTCCGCAGACACAAGTATCGTCAAAGTACCAGCAAGAAAAGAATGGATCAACAAATCATTAGTAGACATTAATTTCCGTGGAAAATATAACGTTAACGTCATCGCGATCGAAGGAGAAGGTGGTGTTGACGGGGCTCCAGATCCAACGAAACCGATCAAAGATGAGGAAAATCTTGTGCTGATCGGTAAGAAAGAAGATCTGGTCAAATTAAGAAAATAATAGATCGGAGGTGGATAAGAATATGATCACAACCACTCAGAATAAGCAGATCAAACAGATCATCAAATTAAAGAAGAGTGCAAGAGAAAGAAGAAAACAAGAATTATTTCTTGTAGAGGGAATTCGTATGTTTACAGAGATCCCAGAAGAATATTTATATAAAGTCTATGCATCTGAAGATTTTTATAACGAACATAGAGTGATTTTTGAACATATGGATGTGGAATTGGTATCACCTCAAGTTATGAAAGAGATTTCCGATACGATGACACCACAGGGAGTTCTTGCACTGGTGAAGATGATGAAATATTCTTTAGAAGATCTTCTAGAACAGGAAAAACCATTATTTCTGGTGCTTGAGAATCTTCAGGATCCGGGGAATCTCGGGACGATCCTTCGAACAGGAGAGGGTGCAGGGATCAATGGTGTTATCATGAGTCATGATACAGTAGATATTTATAATCCAAAGGTTACGCGCTCCACGATGGGATCAATATTTCGTGTGCCATTTGTCTATGTCGATGATCTTTTAGAAGTTGCAGAAACGATGAAACAAAAGAATATCATCACGTATGCAGCACATCTCAATGGAACAGACTATACGAAGGAAGATTATCAAAAAGGAACCGCATTTTTCATTGGCAATGAGGGAAATGGTCTGACAGATAAGTTGACAGACAAAGTACAAAAGAAGATCAAGATTCCAATGTGTGGTAAGGTAGAATCATTAAATGCAGCCATGGCATCAGGCCTTTTAGTTTATGAGGCAAGACGCCAGAGACAGGGGGTGGATTAAATGTATGCAGTTTATTGGCTGATCGCATCCGCGGTATTTTTACTTGTTGAGATCATGACACTTGGACTTACAAGTATCTGGTTTGCAGGTGGAGCCGTTGTTGCAGCGATCGTAGCACTATTTGGTGTTCCATTTTGGGTACAGATGTTGATATTTATCGTGGTAACATGTCTGTTGTTTGCACTGACAAGACCAGTTGCCAAACGATATTTAAACAGCAAGGTGCAAAAAACGAATACCGATGCATTGATCGGACAGACAGCACTTGTCAAAGAAACGATCAATAACATGGAAAGCAAAGGGTTGGTTCAGTTAAATGGCCAGGATTGGACTGCGAGAAGCTTTGAGGCTGGAGAGATCATTCCAGAAGGCAGCGAAGTGATCGTAAAAGAAATCCGAGGCGTGAAACTGATCGTAGAAAGAGAGGTATAAGATGATTATGTCGATTATTTTATTTATTATTGTTATCGCATTGCTTGCGATGATCATTTCATCCACAGTGCGTATCGTGCCGCAGGCACATGCTTATGTTGTAGAACGACTGGGTGCTTATCAGGGAACATGGTCTGTAGGACTTCATGTCAAAGTCCCATTTATTGATCGTGTTGCAAGAAAAGTCAACTTAAAAGAGCAGGTTGTGGATTTTCCACCACAGCCAGTTATCACAAAAGATAATGTTACGATGCAGATCGATACAGTTGTATATTTTCAGATCACTGATCCAAAATTATACAGTTACGGTGTAGAGAACCCGATCATGGCAATCGAGAATCTGACAGCTACAACACTTCGAAATGTCATCGGTGATCTGGAATTAGATGAGACATTAACTTCCAGAGAGACGATCAATACACAGATGAGAGCAACACTTGACGTTGCGACAGATCCATGGGGAATCAAAGTAAACCGCGTGGAACTTAAGAACATCATTCCACCAGCAGCCATTCAGGATGCCATGGAGAAACAGATGAAAGCAGAACGTGAACGAAGAGAAGCGATTCTGATCGCAGAAGGTGAGAAGAAGTCCGCGATCTTACGTGCAGAAGGACAGAAAGAATCTATGGTCCTTCAGGCAGAGGGAGATAAGGAAGCAGCAATCCTTCGTGCGGAAGCGAAGAAAGAAGCAACGATCCGTGAAGCAGAAGGTCAGGCAGAAGCGATCCGTGCGATCCAGAAAGCGAATGCACAGGGTATTGAATCAATCAAGGCAGCCAAAGCTGACGATGCAGTCATCCAGTTAAAGAGCTTAGAAGCATTTGCTAAAGCAGCTGACGGAAAAGCTACAAAGATCATTATCCCATCTGAGATTCAGGGACTTGCAGGCTTAAGCAAATCGGTTGTTGAGATTGCAAAAGAGAACTAAAGAATAGATATTGTAGTTGATTTATGGAACTGCCCTATGTATTGTGGGGCAGTTCTTTTTTTATTGATATCTTTTACCGCTTTGCAAAAAGGCTTTATTTGAAGGCCCAAAAATGGTATACTAAAAGGCAAATATGCATTTGTGGTGTTCAAGAAGAACAGGAGTATGAAATGAAATCACGAATTCGATTTAAGGGTAAGTTAAAGGCTTATCTGTGTTGGCCGCTTTTGTTGGCGATTCCTCTCGTTTTGGCGGATATCGGACTGTATTTTTATGATGTCACGACCGGAGCAGTACTGTCAGGATTTCTTGTGATCTACCTTGTGGTGGAGATCAGTCTGTACAATCGCAATAAGCCGCGCCTGACCAATGAGATTATTAACTTTGCCACGCAATATGCGACGGTGCAGAAGCGGCTTCTCAATGAGTTTGAGATTCCGTATGCGCTACTGGATTATTCCGGTAAGATTTTGTGGGTGAATGAGCAGTTTTCGGAACTGACCAATGTGGATCGCAATTATCATAAGTCGATCACAACGCTTTTTTCCACAATCACAAGGGAATTCTTACAGAAGCATGAGGGACCGCAGAATGTGCATTTGAAGATGCAGAACAGAGAATTCCGTGTATCTTTGAACCGTATCTATTTTGACGATATCATGGATCAGAGTGAGTCGATCGAGATGGATGAGGCCGAGGAATTTCTGACCGCATTGTATCTGTTTGATGAGACGGAACTGAACCGTTATAAGCAGGAGAACAGAGAGCAGAAGCAGGTTGCGGGGCTGATCTATATTGACAATTACGATGAGGCGCTTGACAGTATCGAAGATGTTAAGAGATCGCTTTTGATTGCTTTGGTGGATCGTAAGGTAAACCAGTACTTCTCTAAGATGGATGCTTTGGTCCGCAAGATTGAGAAGGATAAGTATTTTGTTGTATTTAAATATAAATATCTGCAGCCGATGATGGACGATCGTTTCAGCATCCTTGAGGATGTCAAGACGGTGAAGGTCGGAAATGAGATGGCGGTCACGCTGAGTATCGGAATCGGTATTAAGGGATCTTCTTATAATGAGAGTTATGAGCAGGCGCGTGCTGCGATCGATCTTGCACTTGGACGAGGCGGTGATCAGGTCGTTGTCAAAGATGGCGAAGATATCGCATACTTTGGTGGTAAAGCCAAACAGGTGGAACGTAATACCAGAGTTAAGGCGAGAGTTAAGGCACATGCACTGCATGAGATCATTGAGAGCCGTGAGAATGTTATTATTATGGGACATTCCCTGACAGATGTCGATTCGCTCGGTGCCGGAATTGGAATTTTCTGTGCGGCGAGAGTGCTTGGAAAGAAAGCGCAGATCGTGATCAATGAGCCGACCAGCTCGATCCGTCCGCTGATGGAATGCTTTTCTCCGGAGAAGGGCTATCCGGATGATATGTTTATCAACAGCAATCAGGCGCTTGAGATGGTCAGCCGTAACACGCTGGTCATGGTCGTTGATACGAACCGCCCGAGTTATACCGAGTGTCCGGAGCTTCTGACGCACACGGACACGATCGTCGTATTTGATCATCACAGACAGAGCAGTGAGGTCATTGAGAATCCGATTCTGTCTTATATTGAGCCGTATGCCTCTTCTGCCTGCGAGATGGTTGCGGAAGTATTACAGTACTTCCAGGATGGATTCAAGCTTTCCGCTGCGGAAGCAGATTGTATTTATGCCGGAATACTGATCGACACGAACAACTTTATGACGAAGACCGGTGTCCGCACCTTTGAGGCGGCAGCTTATCTGAAGCGTTCCGGCGCGGAGGTAACCCGTGTCAGAAAGATGCTTCGTAACGATATGTCATGTTATAAGGCGCGTGCAGAAGCGGTACGCCACGCGGAAGTATACCGCGGTGCATTTGCGATCTCGGTTTGTCCGAGTGAGAATGTGGAAAGCCCGACGATCGTCGGCGCACAGGCGGCAAATGAGCTGCTTAATATTATTGGAATTAAGGCATCCTTCGTACTTACCGAGTATGCGGGCAAGATTTATATCAGTTCACGATCCATCGATGAGATCAATGTGCAGCTGATCATGGAGCGTCTGGGCGGCGGCGGTCACCTGAATGTAGCGGGTGCGCAGCTTACCGGATATACGATCGTTCAGGCGAAGCATGCGATCATGGAGACGCTGGACGAGATGCTGGAAAAAGGAGATATACAGGAATGAAAGTAATTTTATTGGAAGATGTGAAATCATTAGGAAAAAAGGGCGATATCGTCAACGTAAGTGACGGATATGCCCGCAATGCTATCTTACCGAAGAAGCTTGGAATCGAGGCAACGAGCAAGAATTTAAATGATCTGAAGCTGCAGAACCAGCATGCGGATAAAGTTGCTGCAGAGAATCTTGAAAATGCAAAAGAACTTGCCAAGACGGTAGAGAAACAGAAAGTTGTTGTAAAGATTAAAGCCGGAGAAGGCGGAAAAATCTTTGGTTCGGTTTCAACAAAAGAGATCGCACAGGCAGCGAAGGAGCAGACAGGGCTGGAACTGGATAAGAAGAAGATGCATCTGCCGGATGGAATCAAAGCACTCGGAACATATGAGGTTCCGGTAAAGCTTCATCCGCAGGTTACCGCAAAGCTTACCGTTCAGGTTGTTGAGGGATAGGAGGAAGTCGCTTGGAGGAGACATTGATCAAGCGGATCATGCCGAACAGTCTCGAAGCCGAGCAGTCGGTTGTCGGCTCCATGATCATGGACAAGGATGCAATCGTGACTGCGATGGAGATGCTTCTTAAGGAAGATTTCTACCATCAGCAGTACGGAATCATCTTTGATGCGATGGTTGAGCTGTATAGCGAGGGACAGCCGGTCGATCTGGTCACGCTGCAGAACAAGCTTAAGGAGAAGGATGTACCGAAGGAAGTCTCCAGCCTTGAGTTTGTCGGTGAACTGGTGCGTGCCGTTCCGACATCCGCCAATGTAAAATACTATTGTAATATCGTCAAGGAAAATGCGATGAAGCGCAAGCTGATCCGTGTTACCGAGGATATCGAGAATGAGTGCTACGCTGGCAAGGAATCGTTAGAAAGCGTACTTGACAAGACGGAGCACGATGTGTTTGCACTGTTGTCGAGCCGTACCGGAGGCGAGTATGTGCCGATCCGGCAGGTCGTAATGAATGCTTTGGAGAAAATCGAGAAAGCATCGCAGCAGTCCGGAACGGTAACCGGTATTCCAACCGGATTTATCGACCTTGATTATCGGACCGCCGGACTTCAGCCGTCCGATCTGGTTCTGGTTGCCGCCCGTCCTTCCATGGGCAAGACGGCGTTTGTCTTAAATATTGCGCAGTATGTTGCGTTTCACGAAAATCTGTGTACCGCGATCTTCTCTCTCGAGATGTCGAAAGAACAGCTCGTTAACCGTCTGTTCTCCCTCGAATCGCGCGTCGATGCACAGGCACTCCGTACCGGTAATCTCTCCGATGCGGACTGGGAAAAGCTGGTCGAAGGTGCCGGAATCATCGGAGATTCCGAGCTTATCATCGATGACACGCCGGGTATCAGCATTTCCGAGCTTCGAAGTAAGTGCCGAAAGTATAAGCTGGAGCATGACTTAAAGCTGGTCATCATCGACTACTTACAGTTGATGACCGGATCCGGAAGGAGCACGGACAGCCGTCAGCAGGAGATTTCTGATATTTCCCGTTCTTTGAAGGCACTTGCCCGAGAACTCAGTGTTCCGGTAGTTGCACTCTCGCAGCTTTCCCGAGCCGTAGAGCAGAGACCGGATCACCGTCCGATGCTTTCCGACCTCCGAGAGTCCGGAGCAATCGAGCAGGATGCCGATGTGGTAATGTTCATCTATCGTGACGATTACTACAACAAGGATACCGAACTCAAGGGAATTTCCGAGATCATTATCGCTAAGCAGCGTAACGGTCCAATTGGAACCGTCAATCTCGCGTGGCTGCCGGAGTACACCAAGTTTGCAAACCTGGAACACTAAGAGTGGTTATACAGAAAATGAAAAGGAAACAGTTTTTGCATGGATGCATGTGGAGGCTGTTTCTTTTTATGTACGGCTTGTAAATTAGTAACATACGGTTTAGTAAACCATATGTTACTAATTTGCGTTAAAGTGGTAAAGTAAGTGCTTTAAATGGGACATTCTCATCATAGTGGATTGCGTTTTGCCTTGCTTCAAAGTATGCTGAGTGCATCAGAGATGCTAAGTTTTTTGCAAAATCGAATACGAGCATCCGTTTTAATGTAGGAAAGTGATTGGCAGATATTAAGAAAGAGAGGGGATAATCACTATGGACAAAGAGAAAACCGGAAAGATGATAAGGCAGGCGCGGATCGACAAGGGGTACACACAGAGTGAGCTTGGGGATCTGGTTGGAGTTTCAAACAAGGCGATATCCAGATGGGAGAATGGAGAGACATTTCCGGATATCGGAGTGATAGAGCCTTTGGCGCAGATTCTTGAGTTGCAGATACAAGACATCGTTGTAGGAGCGAAAGATAGCGATCAGGATGCTGCGATCACGGAAGTTGTGCGCATCGCGAAGCAGCAGGGAAAGGAACGAATGCGTAAGCTCATCGAGAATGGAGTTGCGATTCTTTTATTGTGTTATCTGTTGATCGAGGGTGGCATCACTTTTCGCGGGAATATGATGAATAGCAGCATAACATATGTGGAACTTGTTTTGTTACTGATTTTATTGACGGGAAGGGGTATCACGGATCATCGAACGAAACTACCAGAATTCGATCGATTTGGCAAATGGATTGTCGTAATCAGTATCATAACAGGTGTGTATATGATTGCTGGAATGTTTATCAATACTGCGATGGTCAGCCACGGACAGATGCCTTTTCATATGTCGGAAGCCTCTGTTGGCTGGTATATGGAGGGGAGACTGATCGTGGTATTTGTAATCAATCTTGCGATTCTGATAGCGGATTGTGTGCGGAGAATCAGGTGCGCGGCACCACTTGTTCATATGGGAACGTATCTGGCAGTTGCCAATGTGTATCTGACCTATGTGTACAGCGATGCGCTGCATCGATTGGATGATTTGGCGGGATTCCCACAGAGGCTTACCGTTACCACGCTGATTGTGGTGGGTGGAGCTGCCGTGGCAATCCAAATCATTATGCGTAAGACAAGATGAAGTTTTAGTATTCTCTAATTTCAATGACTTCTCGACTTACATTGCTTTCGTGGGCTTCTTGTTTTATCTGAGCCCACCATGTAAAATATAGACCGAGACAAATGAGAGCAACTATAATGGACATACATATGACGACTCGCATTGCATGTGCAAACTGAAACTTATGCTGTAATGTTTCTGGCGTTTCTGTAGAAAGATAATTTGCTACCAATTCAGAAGGTTGACCAAACTGTTTAACTAATTGCTCATATGTAATTGATTCGGTTTGTTGTACATATGAGAAAATTTCATTCTGTAAATCTATAAATAATTTTTTCTTTTTTAAATGGAAGCCAGGTAGGAGATTTTGAATTTCCTTCATATATCGTTGGGCGATAGCGTTTTTATTCATTTTTAGAAGATTCCTCCTTGTAATAATTTAGAACTTTCTGAATAGCAGTCGCAGTTGCATAATAATCTTCTAATAAGAGAGCAAGTCGGTCGCGTCCTGTATCTTCGAGATGGTAATATACATGAATTAATCGTTTGCCGACTTGTTTCTTATAATCTGAAATATATCCAAGATCAATTAATTTATAGAGAGCTGGGTATAAGGAACCAACTGGAATATCCAAGTATCCATCTGATTTTTTTTTAATTAACAGAGATAGCTCATAACCATAATAATCTTGTTGATCTAGTAAATGTAAAATTAATAACTCTACAGAGCCACGCCTAAAGTTGCTTTTAATATTATTCATAGGAATCTCCCCAATAATAATATTATTATAAAGCATGATGTGGTATTTGCGCAATATATAGATAAACTAAATACATGTTGACAATAATAAAAGAGTGTTTTATTCTTAAAAAGAGATGATTTTTATTCTTAAAAAAGGAGGTAATTTGATTGAAAACAAAATGGATTTATAATGAGCTAAAGTTGGTAGTATTATATATTGTATCGTTATTTCCACTTTGGCTTCCGTGGTTTGGATTTGATCCGGAAGTTGATGGATTGAGAAGTGGAATCGAGGCTATCAATCCTATAATTCTTGTTATTTTAGTAATTGCAATGATGGGATGCATTTTCATTGTTCCTGCACAACATCGGCGAATGGCGTCGATTATCATATTATTATTGCATGATATCGTATATGTTGGATACTTTTTATTTTGGTATGTCCCATTAGTTACCGATTTCAGTATAATCACTTCATTTGAGACAGCACATCTGGGATTTTATCTTGCAATTTTATTAAATGTAATGACAATTTTTTTGCAAAAGACAATAGAAAAGGATTTGTAACCTTATAAATGTATCCGTTTGTGGATGTATTTTTGTTATAAATATTTACGGCGTAACAGAGAGGGGCTTTGTTACGCCATTTTTTAGTTCATATTATTGAAGAGATCCGTTATTAGAACAAGTAAGAGATATTGTACGCGAAAAAGAATCAACTATTACGGAAGACACGCTATGTTTTATAGTTGCAGAAGCATATCCTGTAGAACCGGATGTCCAGCTTCTTTTGTTAGTGATGGACCAATTAGAAGAAGGAACAGTAGAAGAAACAGATGCGTTTGTGCAAGTGGAAGAAGTTCCGGTATAGCTAAAAGTTGCACGAAGTTCCAAAGTCCAAAGAGTTTCTCCAGCTGAATTTTCATAACGTAAAGTTTTAGAACCATGTTTTGTTTTAGTTGATGAGAAATAATTGACTTTAGGAAGTGGAGTTTCAGTAATATCGGTAATGCAGTATAAATTATCTGAAATTTTTTCCTTAAATACAACATGGTAATCCTGTGCTTGCAACATGTTTGATGGTGGTATATAAAGTAACAATGCGATGAGTAAAATATAACAGCCATATTTTTTTAGTTTCATAACAACCTCCATTTAATTAGTTTTGTAAAAGAACAAGTTATTTATTTAAATATAACAAAAATATATAAAAAGTCAATATATAGAAAAACTATATATATGTTGACGCAAATAATATAAAACGATATACTGTTAGATGATTATACTAGTAAAGAAACGCGAGTAGAAAAAGGAGGTACTTATGAGTAAAATGGTAAGAAAAATAAAAGTGATATGTTTAGTGTTTGTATTATTAGCTATGGTGTTGTTGCCCAATAATGTATATGCGCAAACTAGTAACCAGGGATATAGTATGGGAATGGTAAAGGAAATATTAGATGTTTATTTAAAAAGTAATGATTATGATATTGTATATGGAACCACAGAATATGCAGAATATTTAACAGAGCAGTTAGTGGAAGAAAGTGATCAAAAACTTCAAAAAGATCCAAATATTGAATTGATTATGGATTATGCAAGTATTTATTTACAAGAAGTATCCGAAGGGACGGATGTACGAGATAATACTTTTTTGGAGAAAAAAATTGCGCAATTTGTGAACGAATATAAAAAAAGGGAAAAAAATTATAATATAAACACATTTAGTTCAATTGGTCCAATGAAAAAATATACGCCGTCTGATGCGACAAAATATGCAAGAAATTGGGCAAAAAGTTATAATCCAGCGTATAAACAACAATCTAATGATTGCACAAATTTTGTTTCTCAAATCTTGATGGCAGGTGGATTGATGGGAGTAATACCACAGTCAGGAGGATTGCCATCAGGAATTTGTTCTGATACGGCTTATTGGTATTATGTTAATCAAGATCAGATGAGCACATCATTTATTAGGGTCAAAGATTTCTATAGTTTTTACTCAGGTAGGGTAAGCACGTCAGATACAGCAAGTAAAAGCGCTGCCATTAGTAAGGTAAAAGAAGGTGACGTAGTTTTGTTGAAGCGAGTTACCACTGGTGCAAGATATCATGCAATTTATATTTCAAAAAAGACATCAAACAAAGCATATTATTGCGGTCATACAAATCCTAGATTGGATCAAGATTTTGATACTATCAGCAATTCGTCGAATAACTTTACTATTATGAAATTTAGCGCGTATGGCCAAAATTAAATAGTTTTCAAAATAATAGGTAAGAACTAGTATAATCATGAAATTTAAATAAAATTCAGCAATTTCAAGAAGACGTATAGATTTTGAGTGTTAGGAGAGCAACTATAATTGCACAACAAAAAACACATGCGCGTGCATCAAATTAAATACATTTGGCTGACCTCTTGAACTTATGAAGGGTTTGTACTAAAATCCCATCTTTGACAGTTGAAAAGCAAAAAAACGGTTGTAAAGCCAGTAAAATCAAGGCTTACAGCCGTTTTTTGTTTCGTAGCGATATGTGCTATTGTGCTATATTTTTTACACTATGGTAAATTTATTTCTTTTGTTTGCTTGATAATGCTTCGCATCATAGATTTTTTGATAAATTCATAGTCTGTCCGAAAACCACAAGTTTTGTGTAAAGAGTCTGTTATCTCAGTTCGGGTGTAGGATGGAACGTAGCCATTAGCGGTATTTAACAGCGTCATTTTCATAGAACGCAGAGTCTCTATGATCTGCTCTGTTGTATAGCTGTTTCCTATTTCCTTTTCTAACAGACGGTAGAGAAGAAGGCTGATGTAACAGGTCATGAAATGTGCCTTGATCCGGTCATCTCTTCTGACATAAACAGGTCTGGCTTCGAATTCTGTTTTCATGATTCTGAAGTTTTCTTCGATTCCCCAGCGCTGCTTATTGATCTTTATGATTTCTTCGATATTTCCCTCCAGATTTGTCATAACCGCGTAGAAACCATCGTAAAGTTCTTCTTTGGCTATCTGTTCCGCGTCGATTTCATATACGTTCTTTTCTGCAATCTCACCATCGTTTGTTACGGCAGTATTTTTCACGAAACGCATTGGATCATTTTGAGTTTTGCCTTTTCGTTTTTTGCAAGGAGAGTTAATAATCATCTCTGCACGCTCGATTTGACGTGACCGTATTTTTTGCTGATAAGCTTTATATTTTGGTGAATATGTAACGATTAGTGTCTCATCCAAATCTCCGGTAACAACAGGAACTTCCTTGTAGTAAATGGAGTTAAAAACTTCTTCATCGGTTTCGTCCAAAGTTCTGATATCTATAAAATCTGTCGAACCAACTTTTCTGAACTGCGTTGGATTCAGGGCAATATCACGGTCTTCCTGTTTCATCTTTTTAAGGGAATGCGTGACCACATAAGCCCGATTCCCGATGCTGTTAAACGCTCGGTTATTGGCACTTCCAAGACCGGCATCTGAACAGAAAATAAATTCACTACAGTTAAAATCTTTTATGATTTTCTTCTCCAGAGGCTTAAGCGTTGTCTGCTCGTTTTGATTGCCTGGAAAAATATCAAATGCAAGTGGAATGCCATCAGCATCCATAAACAGCCCCATACCAACAATCGGATTTGGACGGTTCTCTTTGCTTTTTCCATAGTGCTTCAAACCGCTTTCTTCCTCAATCTCAAAGTAATAATTCGTACAGTCATAGTAAAGTATCTTCTGATTTCTTGGATGGATGAAGTTTGAATTTTTGTATAGTTCACTTTGGATAAAATCCGACTCTTCCGCGATTACAGACAGAGCCCTGTAAACATCCTGAATCTCATACTTTGGTGGTTCAAGAAGCGTTTTGCAAAAGTTATAACTGCTGAGTTTACTTGAAGGGGAGAGACCCCTTGCGTAAACAAGATCAGTAAGAATCGCATGGAAGTCATACTTAAATTTATGGCGTCCTTTAATCACACGGCAGATGTTATCAAGGCGTAGCTCCGTACATAATTGTTGAAGAAATAGATAACCAGCATGAAAAGAACGTGCCTCGTTCATGGGAATGCAGGCAGCTTGAGAGAATTCAACCGTTACTTTCCCCGTACGCTCATTGTAGAGTTCGGTTTCTTTGGCAGCTTCGCTTTTGGCCCAAGCCATAAGTTTTTCCTCGTCACCATCAAACTGTTCCAACAACGTATTGTATTTTCCAAGCTTCTTATAGATACGAGAGGATGATTTTCCGTCCTTTTTTCGGAATGATTGATAAATGTAAACATCTTTATTATTTTTACTACCTGTAACTGCAATATACATAACACAAAATCCTTTTTCTTTTAAGTATACCACACTATTACAAACAAGTACATAGTAAAACGAAAAATTTGACATAAAAAATGCAGGTTTTATGCGACCTGCGATAACTTTTTTAAATATTCAACTGTCAAACTCCCGAGCCCTTTCATTCATTATCTGTGCAAAAACTTACGATTCTCTTAAGAAAAAGCAGAATGCTTAAGAACACATGCGAGTGCATCAAATTAAATACATTTGGCTGGGGTGAAACTGGCGGAAAGCATAAATAGTTGCCAATAATGAGAAAATAAGATATAATATTGAAGTTAATTTACTTAAGGGGAAAGGAGAATAACATTGAACGAAAAACAAGAGTTTAAGCCGTATATTGCGCCAGAAAAAGTTACCCCTGAACTTACAGTAACATCCATTATTATGGGAGTTCTTCTGGCAGTTGTATTCGGTGCAGCAAACGCGTATCTGGGATTGCGCGTTGGTATGACGGTATCCGCATCTATTCCGGCAGCCGTTATTTCTATGGGTGTCATTCGAGTGATTATGAAAAAGAACTCCATTTTGGAGAGCAACCTGGTACAGACCATCGGTTCCGCTGGTGAATCTCTGGCAGCAGGTGCGATCTTTACACTTCCTGCTTTGTTCTTATGGGCAGCAGAAGGCAAAATGGACAAGCCTAGTATTCTTGAGATTACGGTTATTGCATTAATCGGTGGTCTTCTCGGTGTGTTTTTCATGGTGCCACTTCGTAATGCGCTGATCGTAAGAGAGCATGGAGTGCTTCCATATCCGGAAGGAACTGCATGTGCAGAGGTACTTTTAGCAGGTGAAGAGGGAGGAGCAAATGCTTCAACTGTATTCGCAGGACTGGGTATCGCAGGAGCGTTCAAATTCATCATCGATGGTTTGAAACTTGTTCCAAGTGAAATTAATATCCGCGTAAAGGGATATGCAGGTGAAATCGGAACACAGATTTATCCGGCTGTAATGAGTGTCGGTTACATTTGTGGACCTAGAATTTCTTCTTATATGTTCGCCGGTGGTATCATCAGCTGGTTAGTATTGATTCCGGCAATCGTATTATTTGGATCGGATCTTACACTTTATCCTGGTACAGCGCCAATTGGCGAGATGTTTGCTAGCGGTGGAGCAAGTGCTATCTGGGGAAGTTATATTCGTTATATCGGTGCGGGTGCACTCGCAGCTGGAGGTATCATCAGTCTGATCAAGTCATTGCCACTTATTGTACGTACGTTCCGTGATGCATTAAAGAGCATGAATGGAACAAAAGAGGGTGGAAATGTTCGTACCAATCAGGATCTGAACATGAAAATCATCCTTGTAGCAATTGCAATTCTGACCATCCTTGTATGGTTACTTCCACAGATTCCAGTTTCATTACTGGGTGCAGTGATCGTAGTTATTTTCGGATTTTTCTTCGCAACTGTTTCTTCAAGAATGGTTGGTTTAGTAGGAAGTTCCAATAACCCGGTTTCCGGTATGGCAATTGCAACACTTTTGATTGCAACAATTATTCTGAAGGCAACTGGTGATTCCGGTATCCACGGAATGCAGGGAGCGATCGCTATCGGTTCTATCATCTGTATTGTAGCAGCTATTGCTGGTGATACGTCACAGGATTTGAAGACCGGTTATCTGCTTGGTGCAACACCAAAGAAGCAGCAGATCGGTGAGATCATCGGTGTTATCGCAGCAGGTCTTGCAATCAGTGGTGTACTGTATCTGTTAGATTCTGCATGGGGATTCGGTACCGAGCAGCTTGGTGCTCCACAGGCAATGCTGATGAAAATGATCATCGAGGGTGTTATGAACAACAACCTTCCATGGGCATTGGTATTCATCGGTGTATTCCTTGCTATCGCAGCAGAAGTTGTTGGAATTCCGGTACTTCCATTCGCAATTGGTGTATACCTTCCAGTACAGCTGAACGCATGCATCATGGTTGGTGGACTTATCCGTCTTGGCTTTGAGAAGTCTAAGAAGGAGAAGAAAGACAAGGAGCGTATGATCAGCGATGGTATGCTATACTGCTCAGGTATGATCGCAGGTGAAGGTATTGTTGGTATCCTTCTTGCCGTATTTGCTGTATTTAAGATTGACGAGGTTATCGACTTGTCCGGAAAGCTCAACCTTTCTGGGCCGGTAGCTACAATCGGAAGTCTGGTTGTATTTGCACTGATTATTCTTTTGGTACTGAAATTTTCTTTTTGGAAGAAGAAAAAAGAAAGTAAATAGAGATGAAGAAAAAAACAAACAAAGATCAACAGGAAAATTATCTGGAAAGAAAACCAAAGCGTCATGAAGCCATTGCATGGGCGAAGGACGAAAAAGGAATCGTTACACTGGATATCGAAAATACCGGCTTTTTCAACCGGCTGGCACAGAAATTTTTCCACAAGCCAAAGGTTACGCACATTCACCTTGACGAAATGGGAAGTTTTGTCTGGCCAATCATGGATGGTGAGAAAGACATCATCGCCATTGGCAAAGAAGTGGAGGAGCAGTTCGGAGAGAAAGCCAATCCATTGTACGAAAGACTGGCAAAATTCTTTCAGGTACTTGACAGTTATCATTTTATTACCTGGAATTAGGAACACATGCGCGTGCATCAAATTAAATACATTTGGCTGACCTCTTGAACTTATGAAGGGTTTGTACTAAAATAGCTTTAAACCAATTAAGGTGAATAATGATCATTATTTAAGGAGGATTCTATTATGGCATACGTAATTTCTGATTCATGCGTTAGCTGTGGTACATGTGCAGGCGAGTGTCCTGTAGGAGCAATCTCTGCAGGTGCTTCTCAGTACGAGATCGACGGATCTGCTTGTGTAGATTGTGGTACATGTGCAGGTGTTTGCCCTACTGGAGCTATCTCTCAGGGCTAATCACAGTTACATACAAGTAAACGAAAAACTGTCTCACTCGGTGAGGCAGTTTTTTTGTACATAAAAAAGGAACTGTAAAAGTTCCCTTTTAAGATGGATGTATATAAAATGGATAGGAATTAGATAAATCCGAAATGTTCCAGTGCTGCGGCGATTCCGCCCTCACTGGATTTTTTTGTGACGTAAGCCACTTTTTCCTTCAGGGATTCCGGCTCAGCGTTGCCCATCGCGACACTGTTCGGAACGTAGGTTAGCATTGGCAGATCGTTGTTGCTATCGCCGAAGACGTAAGCCTCTTTCTTGGTGAGTCCGTAGTGATCTAAGATGTACTGCAGACCGGTTGCTTTCGTATAGCCGATCGGTACAAACTCGCGGAATAAACCGCCGCGGTCAATACAGTCAAAGAATTGGTCGCTCACTTTGCGGAATTCCGTAAGTTGTGCTTCGTCGCGTATCCAGGTGACAAATTTATCGCAGCGAAAATTTGGTGCTGTCCAAGGATCAAATACTTCAAAGCCTTTTTCTAAATTTTCTTCCTGCAGCTTGAGAGCGTCTGGATCATGAATTGGGCGGGAAATGTCAAATATTGTGGAATCACAGGATTCAAATACAATATCCATATCGACTTCTTTTGCCTTCTTGAGCAGCTGCATGGTTGTTTCGTGGGATTGCGTTACATGCATCAGTTGCCTGGTGTCACAGTAGATATCCGTTCCGCAGCCGCATACGAATCCGTCAAATCCGATCGACTGAAAACGTTCTTCCAGGTTGTGAAAACAGCGTCCGGTATTGATAAACATTAAGTTGCCGTTGGCACGCGCTGCGCGGATCGCATTGACCGTGCTTGCCGGGATCGAACCATCGATCTCCGAAGTTAAAGTTCCATCTACATCAAAAAAAGCGATTTTTCTCATAAAGTTTTCCTCGTATTCAAGTTATGCCAATCACATTCATAATAATGTGATGCTTCGTGCATTTATTTAAATTATTGTAACTGTTCAGAGCCAACCTCCAAAATGCTACGCATTTCGTCGGTGTGGCGTATCCGCCAAATAAAATTTCAAAAACAGTCTTAAAAATGCAAGCATTTTACACCTGTTTTATGAAATTTTGCTTGGCTCTGAACAGTTACAAATTATTAAGTTTGCAGAAACGATTGCATTGTATAACATTTTTCCGGGACTTGCAAGCGGTCTTTACAGTAAACGAAGAGGTGGATATAATGTAGAGTATATATGGAAAGAAAATGGAAATGTGCAATCATTCTGATGGGAACAAACCGGAGTCGGTTGCAATCAGCGAAGGCACAGTAGAAAAAGGAACAAAAATGAAGGGAAATGAACAATTAAAACAGATGCTTCCGGGACTCACGGATGAGATGCCGGAATGCTTTAAAAGGATTGCGGAACTGCTTGACTACGGTGCGTTTGAACTGTGTGAGCAACACGGTAAAGACGGAGCGACGCAGTACGTGATTCCTTATATTTTAAATGATGCGGTGGAGTGCTATCTGGAGGTGCAGGATGCATCGTTACAGGGAGAATATGTGGAAGATGCACCGGTGACAAGTGCTGAGCTTTTGACGGAATCGGCTCGTTACGGACTGGTGATGCACCAGGGAGAGGAGAATGTGTGCACGCTTTGGTTCCGAAATCTGCGGGAACATACGGCATGTTTCCGCTACCATGAGATCGGCCACTTCTGGATGAAGGGACAGGAGCAGTGGCGCCAGCTGGTATACATGATCGGCACAATTGCAGATAAGTACCGGTACATGGGGGAGAAATATTGCAACAAGACAGAATGTGAATTGCAAAGTCTCATTTATTTTTCGCCGTTCCGAGACTGGTCACCGATCGAGGATCCGCTTGCGTGGCATTTTCCGTTGCGGGGAGAAGGATTGGACGCGATGGAGCGCGTGGCGCTTAAAGTGGGGGATACGATGTATGCGCAGATGATTCGGCTGTATCGCCTGTTCCCGACGGAGCGGCTGGAGAAGATTTTAAGCAAGGCGCTTCGCTCGCCGAAGCGTGAGAAAATCTATCATGATCTGTATGAGCAGGTGGTCAAGGCATCGAAACCTTACCCGGCGCGTGATTATGGAAAGCAGACCAATGCGTCGATGCAGCACAAGCGTCACGAAGTAGAGAAGGAGATGCTAAAGCGTGGATACGAGGGGCATTATCCGGAGTATACCAAGAAGAATGCGTATGTGGTTGTGACGGAGGAGCATCCGTTCACGCTGCTCGAATGGGAAGATTACACATTTCACCAGCAGCTGATGATCTCGAAGAATCCGGGCAGGAAGCCGCGCCGGAACGCAGGCTTTTTCCGAGGAATCGGGCGAAGCGGCAGAATCGTGGAATGGGAAGATTTTCGAAAGGAATTGAAAAAATAGAGAGGATGGTGTTCAATATGAGAATTACGATAGGAAGACAGTGTGGCTGCAACGGCGATCTGGTTGGTGAGAAACTGGCGGAACGGCTGGGACTTACATTATACAATAAGAAAACGATTCAGGCGTTGGCGGACGAGAACGGTGTCTATGAGCGTTACCCGAATTTCTTCGGGGAAAAAGAGGCTGATCCGTTTCTGGCTGCGATGGTAAAAGGTGAGCAGAACGAGACGATCCGGCAGACTCCGGGGAAGGCACTTCAGTCGACGATCGGGAATGAACCGTGCGTGATCATCGGACGATGCGGAAATTATGTGTATGGTCAGGAACCGGATACCGTGACAGTTTTCCTGTGCGGCGATAAGAAAGTGCGCGTGCAGACGATCATGGAGAAACATGGCTGCCCGGAGATGAAGGCAAAGCAGCTCGTAGAGAAAACAGATGCGAGACGCAGGGCATACCATGAGTATTACTGCAATCAGGCTTGGGGCGAAGCTGCAAATTACAACCTCTGCCTCGACGAATCCGTGCTTGGCGTGGACGGTGTGGTGGAGATGATCTGCAAGTATGTGGAACTGACAAAGCAGTGATAGGCAAGTTGGAAGAGTTGAATTCCGTATAAACAGTTGTGATGAGGGATGAGAATGGTTCGAATTAAGGATGTGGCGGAGGCGGTCGGCGTCAGTACCGCGACGGTATCGAATGTGATCAATGGTAAGGATCAGCGCGTTTCGGGAGAGGTGCGTGAGCGGATCCAAAAGGCACTCGACGAGATGGGATATGTGCGCAACCGTTCAGCGATGATGCTGGCACAGACAAATTCCAATATGATCGGGGTGGTGATCCCGGAGAGGCCGGGTATGAAGGTTACGATGGAGGATCCATATTACAGCGCTTTGGTCGGAAATCTGGAGGCGGAGATCCGTGCGCATGACTGTTATATGTATCTGATCGTGCAGCAGAGTGAGGAAGAAGTATTAAAGCAGGCAATCGCGTGGAATCTCGAGGGCTTGATCGTGTGTAACGTGGCAGAGAGTCAGCTGAAGAGCCTGTGTGAGAAATACCGGAAAGGTGTTGTTTCGATCGATACTTATCTGAATCGCAAGTCGAATTTCGTGAATATCGCGACGGATGATTTCGGCGGTGGCTACAAGATGGGAAAATATCTGATCAGCCAGGGGCATACGAAGATTGCGATGCTTGCGGACAATGATCTGGATATTGATCATTATCGTTGGATGGGATTGCAGCGTGCGATGGAAGAAGCAGGACTTGAGACGACGGAGAAGGATCATTTTATTTTTTCTACATCCGAGTCAGCGAGAGAACTCGAGTTGCAGCAGTGGCTGCCGGAATTTAAGAAATATACGGCGCTTTTTGTTGCATCCGATCTGTATGCGCTCGAGGTCAGCGCATTCTTACAAAGTCATGGTGTACGGATTCCGGAGGATATCTCGATTGCCGGATTTGATGATCTCATATACGCGCGGCTGGCGCGCCCAAAATTGACAACGATAAATCAGAACATCGGGAAAAAGGCACAGATGGCGGTGGAGGCGTTACTTGCTTTACGCGATAAAAATGCAGAGCAGGTGGCACAGGAGCCGCATGTTCTTCCGGTTAAACTGGTGGAGCGGGAGTCGGTGAGTCGAATTTTACATTAAGAAATGTAAATAAAAGATACAATATGAGGGCGCGAATGCAATCATGCACAAAATGAAAGGAGTGTTTTGTGCATTATCATGGTTATGCGCTTAACCTTTGACACAGGCGGTATGTCTGTGTTAATTTTTATTTAGAAGTTAACCGCATAACTAAAAGGAAAGGGAGAGTACTTTATGAAGAAAGCATGGTGGAAAGAATCCGTTGTCTATCAGATTTATCCGAGAAGTTTTATGGATTCGAACGGAGATGGAATCGGAGATCTGAACGGAATTACAGAGAAATTGGATTATCTGAAGGAGCTTGGTATTGATGTTATCTGGCTTTCGCCGGTATACCAGTCACCGAATGATGACAATGGATATGACATTAGTGATTATCAGGCAATCATGACGGAATTCGGAACAATGGAAGATTATGATCGCATGCTTGCGCGTGCGCATGAGTTAGGCATCAAGATCATGATGGATCTGGTTGTCAATCATACATCGGACGAGCACGCATGGTTCGTGGAGAGCCGCAAGAGTGTGGATAATCCTTATCGTGATTTCTATATCTGGCGTCCGGGTAAAGCCGACGGAAGCGAGCCGAATAACTGGGGATCGATCTTCAGCGGTTCTGCATGGAAGTATGATCCGCAGACAGATATGTATTATCTGCATCTGTTTTCCAAGAAGCAGCCGGATCTTAATTGGGACAATCCGAAGGTACGTGACGCTGTCTTTGATATGATGAACTGGTGGTGTGAAAAAGGCATTGACGGCTTCCGTATGGATGTGATCAGTCTGATTTCAAAGCCTGAGGGACTTCCGGATGGCCAGGCAGGAGAAAATGGATATGGTGACAGTGGCTGTGCAAATGGTCCGCACGTGCATGAATATCTGCAGGAAATGAACCGTAAGGTGCTGTCAAAGTATGACCTGATCACGGTCGGTGAGGCAGCGGGCGTTACCTTAGAGGAAGCGAAGAAATATGCAAATGCGGATGGAAGTGAATTAAATATGGTATTCCAGTTTGAACATACCGGCGCAGGAAAGGATGCACACAACCGTTATGGGAAATGGGATTCTGACAAAATGCCGCTTCCGGAATGGAAGGCAACATTGTCCAAGTGGCAGACGGGACTTGCGGGCAAGGCATGGAATAGCCTGTATCTGTCCAACCACGATCAGCCACGAAGCGTATCGCGTTACGGCAATGACAGTGAGGAATATCGTGAGGTATCTGCGAAGATGCTTGCAACCTGCCTTCATATGATGCAGGGAACTCCTTATGTATATCAGGGTGAAGAGCTTGGAATGACAAACGTGTATTTTGATAAGCTGGAAGATTACCGGGATGTAGAGAGCTTTAATGCATACAAGGAAATGACCGAGACCTTTGGAGTTTCCCATGAGGAGATGATGGGTTACCTTAAGAAGATCGGGCGCGACAATGCGCGCACACCGATGCAGTGGGATGACAGTGAAAATGCAGGATTTACGACGGGAACGCCTTGGATCCGCGTGAATCCGAACTATTTAGAGATTAACGCGAAGCAGCAGGTTGGTAATCCGGATTCCGTATTTTCTTATTATAAGGAACTGATCCGTCTGCGCCACGAGAATGAAGTGATTGTATACGGTGATTACGAACTGCTTGAGCCGGACAACGAAGAGCTTTTCATTTATACAAGAACCCTTGGTAATGAGAAGCTGATGGTGCTGTGTAACTTTACGGATCACGATGTAGCAATCCCTGCAGCTGTTATGGCACAGATCCCAGAGGACGCACCAATCATGATCAGCAACTATGTTGGAAATATGCCGGCTGTGCTTCGTCCATATGAAGCGGTGGTGCGCCGTATCTGACTTATTCAGAGAAAATTTAAATTAGGTCAGGAAAAAAGACGAGAGAACCTGACCGGGATAAAGAAAAGGCGAATCAAGTCAGGAAAACAGAATAGAAAAGTGTAAGCTGGGTTAATAAAGGAGGATACACGATGACAAAGAAATGGTGGATGGGAAAAGTTGCATACCAGATCTGGCCGAAAAGCTTTGCGGATAGCAATGGAGACGGAATCGGTGATCTTGAAGGCATCATCGGAAAGCTCGATTACCTGAAGGATCTTGGAATCGATATTATCTGGATTTCGCCGGTATACAAGTCCCCACTTGTGGATCAGGGATACGATATCTCCGATTACTATGATATCAATCCGCTTTTTGGCGATCTGGAAACGATGGACCGCCTGCTTGCAGAGGCCAAAAAGCGCGATATGTACATTGTCATGGATCTCGTTGTCAACCACTGCTCCGATGAGCATGAGTGGTTCAAGAAGGCATGCGCCGATCCGGACGGAGAGTACGGAAAATATTTCTATATTGCGGAGAAGAAAGACGGAAAGTTGCCATGTAACTGGCGTTCCTACTTCGGAGGAAGCGTCTGGGAGCCGATTCCGGGAACCGATAAATATTATTTCCATGCTTTTCATAAGAAGCAGCCGGATCTCAATTGGGAGAATCCCAAAGTCCGTCAGGAAGTTTATAAGATGATGAACTGGTGGTTTGAGCGCGGTATCGCCGGATTCCGTATCGATGCAATCATCAACATCAAGAAAAAGCTTCCGTTCTGCGACTATGAACCGGACCGTGATGACGGATTGGTTTCGATCGTGCGTATGCTTGAGGATGCCGAGGGAATCGGCGAATTCTTAGAGGAGATGAAGCATGAGACATTTGATAAGTATGATGCCTTTACCGTAGGAGAAGTATTTAACGAGAAGGACTCCGAGCTTCGTGAGTTCATCGGAGAGGACGGACATTTTTCATCGAAATTTGATTTCGCACCGGAGATGTGTGGAAAAGGCGGCGCATGGTATGAGCATGAGAGTGTAACACCGGAGATGTACAAAAATGCAATCTTTGACAGTCAGCTTCGAGTGGCAGACATCGGTTTCCTCTCTAACATTATTGAGAATCACGACGAGCCGAGAGGTGTGTGCAGATACATTCCGGAAGGGGATTTGAGTGATACGAGCAAGAAGGCTTTGGCGACGGTATACTTCTTCCTGCGCGGAATTCCGTTCATCTATCAGGGACAGGAGATCGGAATGGAGAATTGTCCGTTCGAGAACATTGACCAACTTGATGATATCAGCTCCAAGGACGAATATAAAGTTTGTCGTGATGCCGGTTATTCCGAGGAGGAGAGCATGAAACTTCTTCGCATCTACAGCAGAGAAAATGCACGTACTCCGGTACAGTGGAGTGATGCGGAAAATGCCGGATTCTCCACGCATAAGCCTTGGATGATCGTCAATCCGAATTACAAGGAGATCAACCTTGCAAAGCAGAAGGATGACAGCAATTCGGTCTATGCTTTCTACAAGAAGATGATCGCACTCTACAAAGATCCGGCTTACCATGAGACTCTGACATTCGGCCGCTTTGAGCCATACATGCGTGAAACAAAGAATCTGATCGCATATTATCGCAAAGGAGAGGGACAGACATTGCTTGTTCTTGCAAACTTCCAGAACGAGCCGCAGACGGTTATGCTTCCGGAAGAGGCGGGTAATGTGATTCTCAACAACTGTGCCAGTGCGGATGTGGATGATGACAGCCGTATCACACTTGCTGGATATCAGGCAGTGATTATTGAACTGTAAAACATATAAAAATACCGAACCATTTGAGAAAAGAATTTGATTTCTTAGGAACAAAATGGTTCGGTATTTTGTTGTTATGGATGCAATTTTACATTTTTGGAATCTTAGATTCCGGTTCCTATTTTAGCCTACTGCGTCTATTTTGTGAGGAAGGAGAGTCCTTATACACCAGCCGCTACCATCGCTTTCAAAACGTGAATCGGTCAGTTCGCCGATATCGTCCGGTGACACATAATACTTTCCGTCAATCTTGTAGCAAGGGATTCCCACGACTTCGCCATCCCATACGATACTCGTGGCAGGGACAGTTACTTTATGCTTTTTACCGTTACCTTTTTTCAGAGATGCGGCTTTTCCCTTATATGCCGTCATACTGTTGATGATTATTGCATCTTTGGTTTTATCGTATTTCACATGAAAAGATTTATTTGTTTTGGACATCAGGTATGCGATATCGTCCAATTTATAATAATATTGGCCGTTGATCTTATAGCACTCCAGATTTCCGCTGCTGCCACCATTCTGACAATAAACCCTGAGGACCTTGGTTTCCGCCTTTGCCTTTTTCGAATACTTATTTCCCGGATAATAGGTAAAAGGTGCATTTCCCACATCCGCTACATAACAGATTTCTCCGTTATATAAAATTTTGTATAGTTTTCCGGTTTCCTTATAATTCGGGAATGCCTCTGTCGAATAGGTCATTTTACTTACTTTGTATACGGGAGCACTTTCGCCAGCCTGCATAAAATAAACATTTTTGGTGTCCAGGCATTTTTTAAGTGCTTTCGAATTATCCGGATCCATATGGTATTTTTTCAGTATCTTTAGTCCGGCCTCCGTGAAGGCGCTGGCACCATATGCGGCCCATGGGGAATCTATGACAAGTGTTCCCTTGGCTTTGCTCGGTTTTTTTAACGCTGCGAGCGTAAGATAAGTCTCAAATCCGGTCAGATTCTTCGTAGGGATGTAGCATTTCTTTGAGTTGAACCACACCTGCGAATAACCATTGCCGTAGTTCTTCTTGACCACCTGAAGCTTTGCATCTTTTTTTGCGATTCCTTCCACGGATGAGGATGCATTTGCCTCTGTGGTAATGCTGACACGATCACTGCAGGTTACAACTGCGTTATATTGCATCGCCGGCTTGTTTTCATTGGACATCCTAAGATTTACATATTTAGCATTCACATAGTAAAGTCCCTGTCTATAATAAATCTGATAATGTCCGTTGATTGGTGTCGGCTTTGTTACCTGAAACAACTGATTCGTTTCAATCAGTCCCGCGGTCACATAGTTGTCACTTGCGGAAATAGCGGAATATTACTACGATACAGGGAATCTGGATCACCATCTTGAACGTTTGATGAATCTGCGTGCCGTCTTAGACCGCAATATCCAGATGCTTCAGGTCCGCTCGGCTAAGCAGGGGGACCTGACGGTGCATCAGGTGCGCCTTCCGCGGCAGGTATGTTTTTGCCACCGCTATCTGTGTGAAGATACGGCAGATGCTGCAAACAAGTTGCGCGATACTTATATTGCAGCGGCAAGAACGGGGATGATGTCGATGAATGCACGAATGTTCACAATGCGTATGGATAGCGCGTGTGAGAGCCTGGATCTCATGTGCTGCATTCCGGTCAATGATGGATTTACGGGAGCGGAGAGAAATGCGTTTGTTGAGACACCTGCATTGTGTATCTATTATCGAGGTTCCTATGAGGGAATCGGGACTGCAATTGCGGCTTTAGATGCATATGTCCGGAAGAATCATGTGGAGACAACCGGACAGTATCGCAGCATTTATTTAGAGGGACCGCCGAGCCGTGGTGCAAATAGCAATGATTATATTACGGAGGTTGCGGTACCAATCAGATAAAGAATAAAATAAAAACCGGAGTAACGATGATTTTTCGTTACTCCGGTTTTTAAATAGTATGAAATTATGATAAAATTCCGGTCGACTGTAAAAAAAGTACAAGCATCATCACCGGTGCAACGTAGCGGATCATGATGCAGTAAAGCTTTTTGCGGCGGAACTTCTTGCCTCCTCGTTCCATCTCGTCGATGACATAATCCGGTGTCATAACCCAGCCGATCAGGATCGTTGAAAGCAATGCGATGAACGGCATCATAACGCTGTTGCTGATGTAATCCATGATATCCAGCAGCTGACCGGTTGATCCGTTTGGAAGTTTCACTTCAACGTAGAAAATGCTGTAACCTAACGTGATGATAGCGGATGCACCAAGATAGATTACCGACAGAATGAGAACGGTCTTCTTGCGGCCTGCGTGGAAGATCTCCATGCAGTTTGCAACAATGGATTCCAATACGGAGATGCAGGATGACAGTGTTGCGAAGATCGCAGTCACGAAGAAAAGGATTCCTACCACAATGCCCGGCTTACCCATCGCTGCGAATACTTTTGGCAACGAGACAAACATCAGGCTCGGTCCGGCACCCATGCCTTCGGTTCCGGAGAATACATATACGGCAGGAATGATCATCGCACCTGCGAGGAATGCAACACCGGTATCGAAGATCTCAATCTGGTTGACCGCTTTATTCAAGTTGACTTCCGGCTTCACATAGGAACCGTAAGTGATCATAATTCCCATCGATACGCTGAGGGAGAAGAAAAGCTGGCTCATCGCATCCAGCAGAATCTGCAGGAAACGCTTTACGGTCAGTCCCTCCACATTCGGCGTAAGGTAATACAAAAATCCCTGTAATCCGGTGTGAACCTCGCCTGAAGCATCGGTATGCTGCAGTGTCAGCGAATATCCGGCAATAATAACAACAATGATTAAAAGGATCGGCATCATCCACTTGGAAACGCGCTCAATGCCGTCCTCTACACCGTTGTATACAATAAATGCAGTCACGCCCATGAAGATCAAAGCGTAAACGACTGGTGAAGTCGATGAAGTAATAAACGAGGTAAAGTAATCATCGCCGGCAGCGGCCTTTGCCTGTCCGGTTATGTACGTTACTGCATACTTTGTGATCCAGCCACCGATGACTGCGTAATATGTCATGATGAGAACCGGAACAAGGAATGTAAGTATTCCCAGGAATTTCCACTTTGAACGCATCTGTGTGTATGCGCCAATCGCGCTCTGCTTGGTGCGGCGACCGATTGCGATATCGGATGTCAAAAGCGTAAAGCCGAACGTCAGCACGAGCACAAAGTAAATGATCAAAAAGAGTCCGCCCCCATCTTTTGCGGCAAGATATGGGAAACGCCACAGATTTCCCACACCCACAGCACTACCGGCTGCAGCCAGGACAAAGCCGAGTTGCCCTGAAAAATGATTTTGCTTTTTTTCCATAGTAACCTAATCTCCTTAATATAAATGCTTGTATGTCTACGATAGCATATTACAAAATAGAAGTAAATGACCGATTCTATGATGGTTTTGACCTATTTTATACTGAAGATAGAATCCATATGTTATTTATGCTATGATGAAACAGTCAGTGATCAACAACCTGACAAGGCGTGTCGGGTATACATAAACACAGCATTTCTCGCTTTGTGTCGTGTTCAAATATAAATTATTTCGATATTCTGTCAGTGGAAAGGAGGTAACAGCATGGATCAAAAGAAAATCGGTTCTTTATTAAAAGAACTACGGAAGGAAAAGAGATTAACGCAGGAACAGTTGGCAGAACATTTTAATGTATCGACAAGAAGTGTTTCTCGATGGGAAAACGGAATAAATATGCCAGAACTGAGTCTACTGATCGAACTTGCGGATTTTTATAATGTTGATATCCGGGAAATCATTAATGGAGAAAGGAAAAGCGAGAATATGAATAGAGAAGAGAAAGACACATTGCTGAAAGTTGCTGATTATGCGGAGAATGAGAAAGATATTCTTATGAAACGAGTCCGTATTATAAGTTGCGTTGGATTTGGAGCGTTATTATTAGCTTTATTGTTTGAGAGTTTTGGAATTGGTCAAATCAATCCGTTTTTAATGAGTATAGAAAGCATTGGTTTTGGATTGGCCGTCGGAGCACTGCTGACCAGTATTTTCTTTACAACAGGCATTTTACTTAAAATGAAGCAAAATCCGAAAATACGTAAGATTTCTAAAATCATCTTTGCATTTTGTATAGTTATAGTAATGGTAAATATTATATTTTGTTTTATTCAATCGTTTTAGAAATAAAAAACGCCAGAGCCGACTTTTGCCGGAACTGGCGTTTTTAATTTACAGCGGCAGAACAACTGCGAACACATTCTTCCCATCCTCGTAGCTGACATGGATGCGTCCGTTGTGGTGCGCGACGATACTGCTGGCGATGGAGAGCCCAAGACCATAGTGTCCATTATCCTCGCGCGCTTCATCCGCGCGGAAAAAGCGTTCAAACAAGCGCTCACGCGTTTCTTCCGGAATCGGATCTCCGGTGTTGGCAACGGACAGGTGGAACTTTTTCGTCTGAATGTAGGAGCGGATAACGATTTCTCCGCCATCCGGCGAGTAACTGATCGCATTATTTAACAGGATGGAAAGAAGATCCTGAATCTGATCTTCAACCCCGTCAATATACATATTCTCCTGAATATCCGTTGTAATACGGATTCCCTTCTCATAGGCAACGCTTTCCATCGGGTAAATGATATCGTATAACGCATCATCCACCTGAAAATGCGTCATCGGCGCTTGATTCTGTGCTGTGTCAAGGCGGACGAGCGTCAGCATCTTGTTGACGAGCGAGATCATGCGTTCCGTCTCCTGATTAATGTACCCAAGATGCTTATTCTCTGATGCAACCTCTTTCTGCAGAAGCTGTGTATTCGCACGGATGACCGCAAGAGGTGTTTTTAACTCGTGGCTGGCATTCGAGATAAATTTCTTCTCGGAATTGATCATCTCCTCGATCGGTCGGGTCAGCCAGTGGGAGAGCGCACGTCCGGAGACCGCAAAAAGAAGTATTCCGACAAGCAGCAGACCGCCACAGACATACAGAGTTGGCAGAGTCGCGCGAAGTGCAGGCGTACCACTGATCAGGATGAGATAGCGTTTGCCGGAATTGTGCTGGTATTTGTAGAGATAGGTATACTGCAGAAAGTGCATGCGGCCACTCTCATTTGCAGCAATCACGCGTTTTCCATCTTTTAACAGTTCTTCTTCCGATTTATCGGAGAAGGTATGGAAGAGGATGGATGGTTCTTCATCTGATTCTGCGGACAGCGAATAAACACAGTACGAGATGTCATTCAGATCCGAATTCAGTCCCTTATAGATAATGAAATTTTTCCAGTTTTCGTCCTTGACCTCCTCGCGAACCTTATCTTCGATGTTGAGCAGATTGGACCGGTAAATATTCGTCACATAGATGGACAGAATACTGATCCATGTAATGGACAAAAGCAAAAGAAACAACAGAGAGATCTTCTTTTGTAGGTTTCTAATCATTGGCTACCTCCAGAATATAACCCACGCCACGAACTGCGCGGATACGCGTGTTGACCTGCAGATGCTGGAACTTGCGGCGCAGAAAGGAAATATAGACTTCCACATTGTTGTATTCCGCATTCGATTCGTATCCCCAGATCTTGGTTGCAATCTGTTCCTTTTCCAGCACCTGATTCTGATTGATCAGCAGAAATTCGAGAAGCTGCATTTCTTTTCCACTGATCTTCATGGTTTTGCCGGTGTCAGTGTTGGAAATCTCACAGGTGTTATTGTCAAAAGCCAGATTTCCGGCATGCAGAAGCTGGATATCCTGATGCACACGTCTGCGGGTGATCGCCTGTATGCGCATCAGAAGCTCCTGGATCTCAAACGGTTTGGTCACATAGTCGTCTGCACCGACTGCAAATCCCTGCACTTTGTCATCAAGCTCCGTGCGGGCGGAGAGGATCAGCACCGGAATATCGTTTCCTTCCCTGCGCAGTGTGGAAAGCACCTCGTAACCATTCATTTTCGGAAGCATCAGATCCAGAATCAGCATGTCATAGATTCCACTTGCCGCATCCTCGTATCCCTGCATACCATCATTTGCGATGTCCACGATATAATTTTCGCAGCGCAGCGCATCGGCGATCGTGTCTGCCAGACGGATGTTATCTTCAATTACTAAAATTCGCATTGCATTTTCTCCTATATTATCAATCTCATCGTAAATTTAAATTCTTAAGCTGCTTCAAGGTTTTTTCAAGGAAACCTCTCTATGATGATAGCATACATGAAAAGAGATAGACAAAGCAAGTTGAATGAAATCTTTTTGTGATGATCATACCCCCAAAACCTTGAAAAAAGATGGAAAAGGGAACAATTCCAAAATGAGAGGATATCGCAGTACACGATCCGATGAGGAACGGATAGAAGGTGTTGCTACAACTATGGTATACGAAGCAGCCAGAGGACTTCTATGCGGCGGGTGGTGAAGGCGGAGAATCTCGAATGTGTAGGGCGCTTGCATGGTGGCGCCCTATATTTTTGCCTTTTTGCGAAAGGTGGAGCCTGAGAGGGGAATTGTTTTGATGGATCATTCTTATTGATGTTTATGAAACATGACAAGAGAATCAAGTGAATGTGCATGATGGAGGAAGAAAATTGAAGTGGACGAAGGCAAAAATAATTGTAGCAGGATTGGTGTTATCGGTAGCATGTGTACTTGCGCCGCAGCAGCTTAGGGCAGCAGTGCCAGAGGCACAGATGGACGGTGTCATGGGCCAAAGCATCGAGGATGATATACAGACAGAAGATACTAGATCTTCCCTGTTGCGAAGCGCAATATCGCTTTTATCAGCAACTTCGACACAGGCGGTAAGCACTTCTTATACGCAGGATTTTGAGGATAATTCTTTTACGACGGACGGTGATTATACTTCTGCGACGTACTATCATAGAAGCGATTACGAAGATTATCAGCTGATTAACGGAATTGATGTGTCCTGGTGGCAGGCGAAAAATAAGACGACAACACTTCTGAATTGGGAAGAAATACATAATGCCGGAATCGATTTCGCCTTTGTGCGTGTGGGATCGAGAGATTCCTCCAGTGGAAGTATCTACGAAGATACTGCTGCGGATTCGCATATTCAGGCGGCGCTGGAGAATGACATTAATATAGGTCTCTATATTTTCTCGCAGGCGTTGACCGAGAAGGAAGCGAGGGAAGAGGCGAACTTCGTTCTGAATCAGATTGATAAATATGATTGGGACGTCACACTGCCGATCGTCATCGATCGTGAGAAGGGAAGCTATAACCGATTGACGGCAGGCAAGCTTTCAAAGACGAAAGAGACTGCTGTATGTCAGGCTTTTGCCGACACGATTGTGGAGGCGGGATATCAGGCGAGCGTGTATGCATCCTATTCCTGGATCAAATCCTATATTAATACCGATGACCTCATGGATTGTGGCATCTGGATCGCGCGTTACAACAATACGACCACAAGTAATACGAAAAGTGGTACAGCCTATGCTGATGTGCCATATGATTATGATTTCTGGCAGTATTCTTCGACTTCCAGGGTGGATGGGTACAGTGGAAATCTGGACACGAATTTCTGGTATAAGGATACGAGCATCAAGACAACAGGAGTGAAGGCTTCTGCTGAGAGTGCATCCGGTCCGGTGAAATTAAGCTGGAGTGAGGCCGCGGATGATGTGACCGGATATCGCGTGTACCGCTACGATCCGGAACAGGAGAAATATGTGTACCTGAAATCGACCAAGAATCGCAGCTATACAGATGAGAATGTGAGCAGTGGCAAAACCTATCAATATAAGGTACGCTGCTACTGGACGATCGGTGGAACGAATTATTATGGAAGCTATTCATCGGTCGTATCCGTGACAACACCGCCGGCAAAGGTGTCCGGAGTGAGCACGGCTGTTAGAAGCAGTACGTATCTGACTTTGTCGTGGGATAAAGTTTCCGGTGCCAGTGGATATCGCATTTATCGGTATAATACAGATGCGCAAGCTTATGAGAAGGTGATAACGCTCACGAGTGGAAGCACAGTTTCCTATAAGATTACAGGTCTTGCGACCGCGAAGGAGTATCAGTTCAAGGTGCGTGCATACCGCAAGGTCGATGGCGTTACGACATGGGGAAGCTCATCTGCCGCATACAAAGACAGCACGAAGCCGGGGCAGACGAAGAGTCTGAAGGCAAGCAGCAAATCCTCGGCCGTCACATTGAAGTGGAATAAGGTAACGCGTGCCAGTGGCTACCAGGTGTATCGTTATAACAGTAAGACGAAGAAATATGAAAAGCTTGCAACGGTCAAAGGAAATGCAACCTTCTCCTATAAAAATACGAAGCTGAAGAAGGGAACAACCATCAAATATAAGGTTCGTGCATATAAGACTTATAATGGAACGAATTATTACGGAGCGTTTTCTGATATTGTTTCCATTAAAGTGAAGTAAATATTTTTAGTATCGTTTTTTACAATACAAACTGAGAATCTCTATCTATAATGAGACTCAGTTAGACAAAGGCGTCAATCGAATCGATTGGCGTCTTTTTTTATAGAAAGCTAAGGAGGATTGGATTATGGGAAGAATTGAAAATCATCCTATTCTTGGACCTAGTCCGGAAGGGAAAACAGTTACCTTTTATTATAACGGAACTCCGATGGAGGGACTTGAGGGCGAGCCGATTATGGCTGCACTAAAGGTCAATGGCGTGATGGTACATCGCTACACCGCCAAGTCACACGAGCCGCGAGGTGTCTTCTGTGCGATTGGAAGATGCACCGATTGCGTAATGATCGTGGATGGAAAACCGAATGTCAGAACCTGCATCACACCTTTGAAAGAAGGAATGAAGGTTGAGACGCAGTACGGTGTTAGTGCAAAGGAGGCCTGAATATGGAAGTAAAACGTTATGATATGATTGTTGTCGGCGCTGGTCCTGCCGGACTTTCCGCAGCGATCGAGGCAGCGAAACATGGTGTAAAGCCTATCGTATTTGATGAGAATGCAAGACCGGGCGGTCAGCTTTTTAAACAGATTCATAAATTTTTTGGCTCAAAAGAACATAAAGCCAAGATCAGAGGCTTCAAGATCGGAGAAGAACTTCTCGAAGAAGCAGAGAAATATGGTGTGGAAGTTGTCCTGAATGCGACTGTTGTAGGATTATATCCGGACAAAGAAGTTACGGTCCGTATCGAAGGCGAGATCAGGCATTTCAAGGGCGACAGCATTCTGATCGCTACCGGCGCATCGGAAAACATGGTGAATTTCAAGGGATGGACGCTTCCTGGTGTGATCGGTGCAGGCGCAGCCCAGACGATGATGAATCTTCATCATATCTTACCGGGCAAGCGAATCCTGATGCTTGGTTCCGGAAATGTTGGTCTGGTTGTCAGCTTTCAGTTGATGCAGGCAGGCTGCGAAGTCGTAGCACTTTGTGATGCAGCACCGAGAATCGGTGGATACGGTGTACATGCCGCAAAGGTAGCAAGATGTGGCGTTCCATTTTATCTGTCTCACACCATCGTGGAGGCAGAGGGTGATGAATGTGTTACCGGTGTAACAATCGGACAGGTCGGACCGGACTGGAAGATTATTCCGGGTACGGAAAAGCACTTCGATGTCGATACAATCTGCCTTGCAGTTGGCTTATCACCGATGTCACAACTTTTGGATCAGGCAGGATGCAGGATGAAAGATACCAAAGGCGGCTTTGTTCCGGATTGTGATGAGGAAGGTCAGACGAGTGTTCCGGGAATTTATGCAGCCGGTGATGTATCCGGTATTGAGGAAGCAAGCTCCGCTATGATCGAAGGCCGTATGAGCGGTATTACGATTGCAGAGTATCTTGGATTTGCAGAAAATGAGGAAAAAGAAGCACGTATCAAGGAACTGGAGGCACAGTTGGATACCCTTCGACAGGGTATGTTTGCTCCTTGCAACCGTGGCAAGAAAATTGAAAAAACGGAGGAAGGTATCGCTATTTCCGAAAATCTTCTCACAAATGGATTTGTCGGGGATGACGAGATCGGACGTTTCCCTGGTGTGACAAAGCTAAGAAAGATTCATCCGGTTATGGAATGTACGCAGAATATACCGTGTAACCCATGTCAGGATGCATGTAAGCGAGGCTGCATTACGATCGGAAAAAATATTACTTCACTTCCGGTCGTTGACAATGAGCATGAATGCATTGGATGCGGAATGTGCGTTGCAAGCTGTTCCGGACAGGCAATCTTCCTTGTGGAGGAGGATGTCGAGCCGGGATACGGAGAAGTCACAATGCCATATGAATTTATGCCGCTTCCAAAGGTTGGCGATAAGGGAATCGCCTGTGGAAGAAACGGTAAGGAGGTCTGTGAATGCGAAGTTACGAAGGTGCGCACCAGTCCTGCATTCGACCATACAAACTTACTTACCATCAAGGTTCCGAATGACATGCTTATGAAGGCTCGTTTCTACAGAGCCGGTAAGGAGGCTTCTTTATGATAGATATCAGACAGAAATTAGACGAAATTGGACCATTTGTACCGGGTGCGGATGATGGCTTGCTGGTATGCAGATGCGAAGAGGTTACCAAAGGCGAGATCCGTAAGGCGGTACACGAAGGCATTTTTACCATAGAGGAAATGCGAAGATATTTGAGAAACGGAATGGGACTTTGTCAGGGACAGACCTGCAGCAGACTGGTGAAATCCATTATGGCTGCCGAATTAAAAGAAGCGCCGGATTATGTGGAGCCGGCTTCGGCAAGAGCACCTATGAGACCGATTGAAATGGAGATTTTAGGAAAGGATCAGGGTGGTAAGCATGAATAGAACAGCAGACGTAATCATTATCGGTGGTGGTGTTGTTGGATGCGCTACAGCCTACTACCTTGCGAAATCAGGAACAAAAAATGTTATTGTGCTGGAATCCACGAAGAGTATCGGACATGGCGGAAGCTGTCGTAACGGTGGCGGTGTCAGACAATCCGGTCGAGATGTCAGAGAGCTTCCTTACGCAATGTACGGAATTCAGCATTTGTGGCCGACACTTTCCGAAGAACTTGGTGTGGATGTGGAATACACGCAGAAAGGAAATCTGCGACTCGGCAAGACAGAGGCACACTTAAAGAAGCTGCAGACACTTGCCGACAATGCGAAAAAGGTCGGACTTGGTGTCGAGATGGTGGATGCGAAGGAAGTGCAGGAAATCTGTCCGTATCTTTCCAAAGACATTATCGGAGCAAGTTGGTGTCCAACGGATGGACATGCGAACCCATTGACAACAACTTTAGGTTATTATAAGCGTTCCTTAGAGCTTGGCGTCTCTTATTATACTGACGCAAAGGTCCAGATGCTTAAGAAGATCCGTGGCAAAGTCCGTCAGGTTATTCTGACCGACGGAACTGTCTTTGAAGGTGAGCAGATCATTCTTGCTGCCGGATATGAGAGCCGTGCGATTGCAAGAACCGTTGGTGTTGATCTTCCGATGACCCGCCTGATCGATGAAATGTTCGTAACCGAGATGCAGCCACATATGTTTGATATTATGCTTGGTACTGCAGCGGCTGATTTCTACGGACATCAGGCACATCACGGTTCCTTTGTATTCGGTTCCGAGTGTGGATATGAGGAAGTAACCGATATGGATGATCCGTCCAGGTTGTATACCAACTCGATGACACTTTCCGCAAGCTGCCGCGCGGTCATGGACTATGTTCCGTGTCTGAAAGATGCCAAGGTCGTCAGAAGCTGGTGCGGATGGCTGGACAATGCGTTTGACGGAGTACCGTTCATCGGACCATGTTTAGATGCGGAGGGACTGATCGTAGCATGCGGATTTACCGGACATGGATTCGGAACAGCTCCGGCAGTCGGACTGATGCTTTCCCAGATGGTACATGGCGAAGAAACGGTTGTTGATCTGAGTGCACTTGCACCGAATCGTTTCATGCCAAACAAATAAAAATTAAGTTTCTATCGTTTTTTACAATACAAAATGAAATGCAGAGACTAATATAATAAAGAAAAATACTTGAATAATCGAAAAAATCATGCTAGAGTAAAGAGGACGAAGGCGTCAGATAGATGGATATCTGACGCCTTTTTTCTCTTTTGCAGAAATGTAAAGGAGGATGACAACTATGGATACAAAAATTGATTTTCTTTATCTTTCCGAGCCGGATATGATCAAGGCCGGTGTCAAGGACATGGGAAAATGCGTGGACTGCATGGAGGATCTTCTGGTTACTTTAAATAAAGGTGATTACATGATGGGCGGCGAGAATCACAATTCGCATGGCTGCATGATCATGTTTCCGGACGATCCGAAATTCCCGGGGATGCCGAAGAACGGTCCTGACCGCAGATTTATGGCGATGCCGGCATACCTTGGAGGAAAGCACCAGCTTGCCGGCATGAAATGGTACGGTTCGAATATTGAGAATAAGGAAAAAGGCCTTCCGCGTTCCATCCTCATGATGATGCTCAATGATAAGGATACCGGAGCACCACTTGCCCTAATGTCGGCAAACCTTCTGAGTTCCTATCGGACCGGCGGAATACCGGGCGTCGGCGCAAGATATCTTGCGAGAAAGAATTCCAGGGTCGTATCGATCATCGGACCGGGTGTCATGGGAAAGACTTCTCTGGCAGCATTTATGGCAGTGTGTCCGAAGCTGGATACCCTGAAGGTAAAAGGAAGAGGCGCAAAGTCACTGGACAATTTTGTCGCATGGGCAAAGGAAGAGTTTCCACAGTTGAAAGAAATTATTGTCTGCAAGGACAATGAAGAAGCAATACGGGATAGCGATATTATCAGCTTTACCACAACTGTCTTAAACGACGTATCCACCTTCCCGGAAATCAAGGAAGAGTGGGTGAAAAAAGGCGCTTTGATCTCGATGCCATCTGCAGCGAGATTTGACAGCAAGGAATTTGTCGCAAAGCGATGCAAGATGGTTGTTGACAACTACAGTCTGTATGAGGCGTGGGAAGAGGAATACCCATATCCGACATACGATACCGTCTGTATTGTTGGTTCGCTTTTTACCGATCTGGTACATGAGGGACTGGCAAAGCGTGAAGATATTATCGACATCTCCGACATTATCACAGGAAAGCATGTCGGTCGGGAAAATGACGATGAGATCATTATCTTTTCCGTAGGCGGTATGCCGGTTGAAGATATTGCATGGGGACATGAGGTATACAAGAATGCACTTGCAAAAGGAATCGGCGTAACTCTTCCGCTGTGGGATAAACCAGACATGGCATAAGAGGCGATGTTTATGAATCTACTGCAACCATATGTACAAAAAAATGCGAAGGAATATCAGAGTATGCGAGGTAGTGGCGAGCATATTTTCGAATATTATGCGTTTGAGGAGGAGCCGACGGCACAGCCGATCAATGCGGTGCCGGATGGTTGCGTAGATCTGTTATATGCGATCGGTAAGGACGATGTCCGATGTTTTCTCGGAGGAACGGTTTTGAAGATGAAATACTGGCCGTTTGAAAAGAACCGGACGTATTTCGGAATCCGGTTTCTTCCGGGACAGTGTATCCTACCGAAAGGGATTTCCATTGGAGACATTATCAATACCGATCTTGAGATTCCATCGGATGCGTATGGTGCGAAGATCGATGAAGCGCTTTCGCAGGCAAAAAGCATGCGCGAGAGGGCATCAATCATTCACAAAACGCTTGCAGAGGCAGGACAAAAACATACACCGACGGATGCAAAAGGCAATATTGAGGCATATATCAGAAACCGCATCTATGAGACGAAAGGAAATGTATCCATAAAAGAGATCGCACAGGATACAGGTTATTCGGAATGTTATGTGCGTAGGACATTTCACGAGATGCATGGAATCAGTCCCAAGACTTTCGAGAAAATTGTGCGTTTTCAGAATACCTTAGAGGAGATGGCACTTCACAAGGATGAGGCATTCTATGATATGGCGCAGGAGAGTGGATATTACGATCAGTCTCATATGGTAAAGGAATTCAAGAATTTTACGGGACTTACTCCGGAAAAATATATGAAATACATGATGAATGTTGAATAAAGGAGGACACATTATGGCTACAGGCTTATCCAAAATTGAAATCATTACAAGTTTTACGAAATTTGCGGAACTGCAGAAGGAACTCAGCCACCTCGGCGTAAGGGGAATGACGGTTATGCAGGTTATGGGCTGCGGTATCCAGAAAGGTTCTGCGGAATATGCGGTGGAGGAGAATGAAGAGATTGTGCTTCTTCCGAAGCAGCAGATCAATCTTGTTGTCGAAACCGGTAAGGTTCGCGAGATTGTAGAAGCAGTAAAACAGATTCTTTATACCGGTCATATCGGGGACGGTAAGATTTTTGTGTACTCACTGGACAATGTGATCAAGGTACGAACCGGAGACGAAGGCATAGACGCACTCTAGGAGGCTGCTTATGGAAGAGAAGAAATTAGGACTTGGAAGTGTCGTTTCTACTTCTGTAGGTCTTGTCATTGCAACCAGTTGTCTGGTCTCGCTTGGTCAGGGCGCTGGTGAAGTTGGAATTGTATTTATCGGGGCAATGGTCGTTGCATGTCTTTTGAATCTGACGACCATCGGATCGTTATCGGAACTGAATGCGCTTATGCCAAACATTACCGGAGGACTTGCGCAGTATACATTGGCCTGCATGGGACCGCTGCCGACGATCGTGTCCATGGTCGGCGGATATCTGATCTGTAATATCTTATCGGCAGGTGTCGAAGCATCCATCTTTGCATATGCGATGTCGCAGGTGATCCCACTGCCGATTCCAAGTATTGTGTATACCGCGATCATGATGGCGGTCGTTATGATCGCCAACCTGAAAGGCGTTGATATGTTTGCAAAGCTGCAGGATCTTGTAGCCTTCCTGCTAGTTGGATCTATGGTCGTTATGGGACTCATTGGTGTGTTTAAGCTCGGAACCGGAGAGGTTATCTCGCAGCCGGCCAATATGGCAACAAGCCCGGCACAGGTCATCTCCATGACAGCCGTTGCATTCTGGCTTTTTATCGGTGCTGAATTTGCAATCCCGATCTCCGGTCAGGTGAAAAATGCCAAGAAAAATGTACCGCTTGGTATGGCTCTCGGACTCATCATCATTCTGATCATGCAGTCCATTATGGTATTGGGATTCTATCACTACACACCGTGGACCGATCTTGCGAACTCTGCCGCACCGCATATGCTGTACGGAGAGCTTCTTCTTGGAAAAGCGGGAAAGATCTGGATGGCACTCGTTGCAGCACTTGCTGTCATCAGTACGCAGAACTCCGGCGTCAACGGACTTGCTTATATCGGACAGGGCATGGCCAAGATGAATATGCTCCCGCAGATTTTTGCGAAGACCAATAAAAAAGGCGTTCCGTATTTCGGAGTCATATCCATTTCGGTAGCAATGTTTATCTTTGCCTATATCAGTGACGGATCCTCCGACATGATCGAGTTCCTGATCCTCGTCGGATCGGTATTCTGGATGATCACTTACATATTTGCACATATGGACGTGCTGATCCTCAGAAAGAAACTTCCGCATGCGCCACGAAGCTTCAAGGTGCCATGTGGACCGCTTTTTCCACTGATCGGAATTGTCGGAACCGCTTACATGATCTTCTATATCTCAACCGATCCGCACGAGCGGCTGATGATCTGGCTGATCACGGGCGTTACCATTATCGCGCTCAGCATCTATGCGTTCTTCTGGACGAAGTATAAGATGAAAATGCCGGTTCTTAAGGCGGTGCCAATCGAGAAAGTGATGGCGATGGACAACGAATTGTATTACAAAGTGCGCAGGATGTGGCATATCTGGTAAAATTTTATATTGTGTACAAATACGCAGAGTCTTGGAGATTTCCGGGGCTCTGTTTTTTGCATTAAAATCATGAAAAGTTTGTTGCAAATGTGTAACGAATCACAAATAATAAACATTAACAGATAGAACAAAATGAAGTAGGGAAAGGAGGCGAACGAATGCAGTCGAGGGGAATCGTAATGGAAGAAATCTATCAGAAATACGCGCAGACCGTGTACAAATATCTTCTGTCGAAGATACGGAATGCGGATCTTGCGGAAGAACTGACGCAGGAAACCTTCTATCAGGCGGTGCGAAGTATTGAGCGTTTTGACGGAAGCTGCAGGATATCCACGTGGCTTTGTGCGATCGCGAAAAATCAGCTGCTGGCATATTACCGGAAGCATCCTGCGGAGGAAAATATTGATACGCAGCCGGGACTATCGGGCGCGAGTGCCGAAACAGAGTTTCTGGATACGGAGAATCGTGTGGAACTGATGCGGAAGCTGCATTCGTGTCCGGAGCCTTATCGGGAAATCCTGTATCTGAGGATTTTCGGAGGTCTGTCCTTCAAAGAAATCGGTGAAATTATGGGAAAGACGGAGAACTGGGCGCGTGTCAGCTACTATCGGGCAAAGGAGAGGCTCAAGAAGGAGGTCGAAGAAAATGAGTAAAATTCCATGTGAGATCATTCGAGATCTGTTGCCGTCCTACATTGACGGATTGACCAGCAATGTGACAAATAAAGAAATCGAGGAACATATGAAAGGCTGTAGCGCGTGTGAGGAAGCGTTACAACAGATGCGCGCGCCGGAGATCGAACTGCCGGAGCCGGAGCGAAAAGAGATCGATTTTCTGAAGAAAACGAAGCGAAAGCAGCGTAAGATGGCGATCATCGGAGTTGTGCTTCTTCTCGTCTGTGCGGCATCGATTTACTGCGGAACCTATCTGTTCGGTGGAAGGTATGTGAATACAGAATATTTGTCGTATCAGCTTGATGTGCAAGATGCAAAGCTGTCCGTAACTATCAGCACAACGTCCGACCAGGGAATACAGAAGATCGATTTTAATGAATCGGAAGGTATGGTCGAGATCAGGGTGCGCTGTGTGCCAAAAAGCATTTTTTATAAAAATACAAAGGATGCGTCCTATGAGACAACTTCTTCTGACAGGATCTCTCAGGTAAAGATCGGTGATCGCATTGTCTGGGCGAATGGAGAGAAAATCTCGCCTTTGACTTCGAATCTGTATGCCGCATATAATCCGTATATCGGGGATATGTCTGCCGATGGCAAGGTTGTGCAGGCGCTCAACATGACCGCATACACCGGCAATTTCAAGAATGAACTGCAGACATCACAGGAACCGTATGCGTGGAAGATGATATTTGAAAATAATTTCTCTTCCAATCGGGAGAAAGCGTTTGAGGAGCGCTTGAAGCAGTATGCGTATCTCTATCTGTCGCAGATTGGAAATCTCGGGGAGGTTGTTTATGAGTATCAGGTCGATGGAGAAACGAAGCAGCTTACGGTCACGAGCAGCGAGGCAACTGAGTTCGCCGGATGCGATATCAAGGAAGTTGGCAAAAACATGAATCTATTGGAGAGTCTGGTGCAGAAAATCGGATTTTCCAACGTGGTGATCAGTACGACAGAGGCCGATTCAAGCGCGCCGGCAGGGGATACGGAGAGTGAGAAACTGACGGAGAATGTTCTGCAGTTTACGATCTCCAATTTCGCAGAAGATGATGTGAGTGGAATGAAGCTTGATGTGGAGTGTGAGGGTGAACAGACGCATCAATCCGTTATAGCTGGAGATGATGTCGTTTTTCAGACTGGAGAGAAGATCGATTTTCAATTGATCGCGGAGGATTTCCCGAAGAACATTCCAGATGGTTCCCGCATAACCTTGAAACTGAGCCTTATCGATAAGGACGGAAACACCCATGAGGTGCAGAACGAAGTTGCACTGGATGTAGACTGGGGCACGAAGTATATGCTCGGTGTGGCCGGAAATGCGAAAGACGGGTATCATCTGGGGCAGGTAATCTCGCCTGAATAATTTATAAGTTGTGGAAGGAGAACCGTCCCGGAGAAATAGAACGGGGCAGCTTGTGAATGAAAAATAGAGTAATTTTTGTTCGTTACAGCGTAAGAAAAGCCGGAGAGCGCGTGTGCCCTCCGGCTTATATTATGTAGTTGGCACGACACCCGTCTTATCTTTGGCGGTTTTTTCCGGCTTGTCCTTTTTGGCAAAAAGAGGTCTCTTCTTACGGAGATTTCCACGGATGGCGGCGTCCAGTTTCTTGTAGCGTTCTTCCTGTGCCTCCTCCTGCTCACGAAACAGGTAATTCATTTCCTTGAGTACAGTTTCACGCACTTCCTGCCCGATGTTTAAGCTCAATTCCTCGTTGTTCTGTGCGATCGCACGTCCGACAATATCACTCATCAACTCGCGAAACTGCGCCATGCGCTCCTCCGCAGAAAGTTGGTCGACTTGTGGTATCTGTGAAGAGGTCGCTTGTGAAATCTGTCTATCGTGTCGGACGGAAGACACCGATGCATTTTCTGCTACTGCCGGGGTCACAGAGCTATTCATTTTTGAGGATGTATTTGTTGGTATCGTCGATGGCTGCACATGGTTAAGACTTGACATCTCAGACTCAGTTTTGAGCGATGCCAAATTCGCGTCCCTCATATCCGGCTTGTCCATCGATCCGTTATGTAAAATAAACCGGATCGCTTTCAACTGATACCCCTGTTCCTTCAATTGTTTTATCTTCTGAAACTCCTGTATGTTTTCTCGTGTATAGTATCGATGACCCATCTCGTTGCGCGGGATCGTCAGATCGAGTTCTTCTTCCCAGTAACGTAACACATGTGATTCCACGCCTGCCATTGCAGCTGCGTCAGAAATCATGTAACGCACTTTTTCCACGAATCTTCCTCCTTTATATTTTCTCTCTTCATTATAAGTGGACAAGTCGTCGGATTCAAACATTTTTCATCGCTTTTTTCTGACATTCCTCGCGCCTCTTTAGCATTTGACAACGGTGCCTGATCTAGCATATAATGAGGAGAAATATATTGAGATGTAGAACAACCCCATATAGGGGATGAAAAGTGTGAGAATATGGATACAATAATTGAAAAAGTCGATCCCGGGCACATAGACACCGACGTGATGGAGCAGGCAGGAAAGCTGATCGCAGAGGGCGAACTGGTCGCGTTCCCGACGGAGACAGTCTATGGACTGGGAGGAGATGCGCTTGATCCTGACGCGTCGCGCAGGATTTATGCGGCGAAGGGACGCCCATCCGACAATCCATTGATCGTGCATATCGCGGATTTTGACGATATGAAGCGCGTGGCGAGGGAAGTGCCGGAGCAGGCGAAGAAGCTGGCAGATGCGTTCTGGCCGGGACCACTGACTATGATTGTGTGGAAAAGTGATGCGGTGCCGGAGGCAACAACCGGCGGCATGCAGACGGTTGCAGTGCGTATGCCGAATCATCCGGTAGCACTCGAATTGATTCGAAGAAGCGGATGCCTGATTGCGGCACCGAGTGCCAATACGTCCGGTCGGCCGAGTCCGACAGAGGCGCAGCATGTTGCGGAAGATTTATCGGGCAAGATTGCGATGATACTGGATGGGGGTCCGGTAGGCATCGGAATTGAGTCGACGATCATTGATCTGACGGAAGAGAAACCGATGATTCTTCGTCCGGGTTATATTACGCCGGAGATGTTATCGGAAGTACTGCAGGAAGAGGTTGTGATCGATCCGGGAATTATCGCTGCAGATGATACCAGAAAGCCGAAGGCTCCTGGAATGAAGTACAAGCATTACGCGCCGAAGGCGGAGATGATCATCGTTGACGGAGCACAGGATGCAGTCATCCACAAGATCAATGAACTGACGGCTGTGAAACGTGCGGAAGGTAAGAAGGTTGCGGTCATCGCAACAGATGAGACGAAGGATCGTTACGACGCACAGGTGATTCTTAGCATGGGTAAGCGTGCGGACGAGGATGCGATCGCGCAGCATCTGTACAAGATCCTGCGGGAATGTGATGAATTAGATGTTGGGGAAATCTATTCAGAATGTTTTCAGACGCCGCGAATCGGACAGGCTATCATGAACCGTCTGCTGAAGGCAGCGGGACACACGGTGATTCATGTATGAAATGCTTTTTAGGAGAGGCAGATTATGGAATATAACAAAATAATTTTTGTGGCCCAGACAGGCACCTGCCGGGAGGCAATGGCTGCGGGAATCTTTGGGGATTTTGCATTAAAGCATCCGCTTGAGATTCAGACGCGCGGACTGGTCGTACAGTTTCCGGAGCCGATGAACCAGAAGGCGGAGGCAGTATTGATCAGTAACGGAATCAATATGGAGGGTTTTGTGTCACAACAGCTGACAGAGGAAGACCTGACAGAGGATGCGCTGGTCGTGACTATGGAGGCAGTGCAGAGAGAACGCATTCTGGAACAGTATGAGAATGCGGTTCCCGCGAATATCCATGTACTTACTGAGTATGTGGGCGATGAACTGGAAATACTTGACCCATACGGAGGCGCATTGCCGGCGTATGGATTATGTTATGAAACATTACGCAAATCAATCAAGAAACTTGTAAAAAAATTAAACGAAGAAGAAGGAGAATAGCTATGGCAAAAGTAGTAGTCATGGATCACCCGCTGATCCAGCACAAGATTGGTATCATGAGAAGACAGGACACTGGCTCTAAGGAGTTCCGTACATTAGTCAGCGAAGTAGCAATGTTAGAGTGCTACGAGGCAACCAGAGATCTTGAACTTACAGATGTTGAGATTGAGACTCCGATCTGTAAGACAACTGTGAAAGAGTTAAAAGGCAAGAAGCTTGCAGTTGTTCCAATCCTGCGTGCGGGACTTGGAATGGTAGAGGGAATGCTTGAGATGATTCCTGCAGCGAAGGTTGGACATATCGGATTATACCGTGATCCGGAGACCGCTGAACCGGTAGAGTATTACTGTAAGCTTCCGGCAGATTGCGCAAACCGTGAGGTATTTGTTGTTGATCCTATGCTTGCAACCGGAGGATCTGCAGTAGCAGCGCTTCAGATGCTCAAGGACAAAGGCGTTAAGAATATCCGTTTTATGTGTATTATTGCAGCTCCGGAAGGTGTAAAGCGCCTGCAGGAGGCACATCCGGATGTAGACCTCTTCATTGGAGCACTCGATGAGCGACTCAATGAGAAGAAGTACATCGTACCGGGTCTCGGAGATGCAGGAGACCGTATTTTCGGTACAAAATAAAAGCGTCAGGTATTCGCAGAGAATCTGAGTTTATGGACGAATGTTCCAAGAAGAGGTGACGGACGATGAGTACAAAGAGACAGGATTATATCAGTTGGGACGAATATTTCATGGGCATCGCAATGCTTTCCGCAATGCGCTCCAAGGATCCGAATACCCAGGTGGGAGCCTGTATCGTAAGCTCCGAGCACAAGATCCTTTCGATGGGTTACAATGGATTTCCGGTCGGCTGTTCGGATGACGAGTTTCCATGGGTGCGTGAAGGTGAGGACAACAAGTACTTCTACACGACACACAGTGAACTTAATGCCATCTTAAATTACCGAGGTGGAAGTCTCGAGGGAGCGAGCATATATGTTACGCTTTTCCCATGTAACGAATGTGCCAAAGCGATCATCCAGTCGGGTATCCGCGAGGTTGTCTATGACAGCGATAAATATGCGGACACACTGTCCGTGATCGCATCAAAGAAGATGATGAAAGCAGCGGGACTGACTGTTCGCCGATACGAGCACACGGATCGTGATGTGCAGCTTCACTTATAAAATGACCGTCAGGAAAGTGGTATAATATGCGCCACATGGCAGATACTGTAAAAGAGTCTGTCATGTGGCGCTTTTTCAATAAAGTGACAAAATTGTTAATGAATTAACGTAATTTTATGGACAAACCGCCTAAAAATGTTATAATGTGAGCGTAGGCAATGAGCAGTGCCAAACATGAATGGGTCAGTTCGTTCGTGCTTGCACGGAAAGGACTGAATCATTCATGTTTGATAGGGCGACTGTTGCGGTGCATCTTTGATGCATCGCCTGACAACCGGGGCTACTGTGCATAACTGAATGATGCATGCACTGCATATTTAAGGAGAACCATGAAAAAAGACAACAAACAGGTCATGAACGCACTCGTTCTGGTATTCCAATTCGGAATCAACATGGTCGTTCCCATCTTCCTATGCTGCATCATAGGCATCTGGATCGGGGACAAGACCGGAATTTCGTGGATGATGATACCATTTTTCTTTATCGGTGCGCTGGCGGGATTTACGAATATTTACAAGATGGCAAGAAAGCTGATCGAGAAAGACAGCAGGGATGATCGATATGTTAAGAAGGATAAATGATGCTTTGCCAAGACTCGTGGCGACGATTTTGCTCTATGGAGTAGTCATCGAGCTGGCAGGTGTGTGGTTCGTTGAAGACAAGATTTCATATTCAATCGGACTGTGGTACGGTGTCGCAATCGCCGTGGGACTTGCCATCAATCTGGCGATGGTGATCTTCGATGCGGTGACGCTGGGAGACAGTGAACATGCCAATCGCAGAATTATTGCAAAATCCATACTGCGTTATGTGGTTGTGGTAATTCTGTTTTTTATATTGGGCTATTTTAATTTCGGAAATCTGTTTATGGCTTTCGTAGGCGTCCTTGGACTTAAGGTGAGTGCTTACCTACAGGGATTGATCGAGAAAGTAAAACATAAGCGGAGCGGAGGAAGTGATGCATCTTCTGCCGAAATCTTAAGTGACTACGAAGGCACTGAGTAGTGACGAATAGTAAATTTAATAAGGAGGTGACTATGTGAATCAAGGAATTTTATTGTCAGCCGACATTGATTTTATGATCCATGGAATCTTTCAGGTGGAAGTGTTCGGACAGAAAGTCTGGATTACGACTAGCCATGCATGCATTCTGATCGTTATGGCGCTCATGCTGATCTTTGCGATCGTTGCGAATCGTAAGATGAAGCATGCAACGGACAAACCGGATGCATTCCAGAATGTCATAGAGCTGATCGTGGAAATGCTGGATGGCATGGTAGAAAGCACCATGGGCAAGTGGGCACCGAAGTTCGTGAATTACATCAGTACGATTTTCGTATTCATACTGATGAGTAATATATCCGGACTGGTGGGACTTCGTCCGCCAACAGCCGACTACGGCACAACGTTTGCGTTAGCGCTGATCACATTCTTTATGATTCGGGTCTGCAAAGTTAAGCATCAAAGCGCAAAACAAATTTGGGAAGGTGTATGTTCGCCTTTACCACCGTGGCTTCCAATCTGGGCGCCAATCAACGTTATCAGCGAGATCGCGATTCCGATTTCTCTGTCGCTGCGTTTGTTCGCAAACGTGCTTTCAGGAACGGTAATTATGGCGCTGGTATATGGTCTTCTTGGAGGACTTGCTGTCGTATGGCCGGCAGCGCTTCATGTATACTTTGATTTGTTCTCCGGAGCAATTCAGACGTATGTATTCTGTATGTTGACCATGACTTATGTATCACAGGCATGTGATGGCTGACATGCATCAAAGATGCATGTCCTGCGCACATCGCTATTTGCGTAGCAAATTTTTATGCGATGTGCTCCTTAAAACGTACTTCTGAGAAGTACGTCAAGCGATACATCAAAGATGTACCGCATCGCAAATTGCATCCGCAAAGCGGATATATCATGCAATTTGCTCCTTAAAAGGTGCATCTTCGATGCAAAACAAAAAGAACTCAAATGTTAAGGAGGATTTACATTATGAATATTTCAGGACAGGATTTAATCAGAGCATGTTCTGCAATCGGTGCAGGTTTAGCAGTTATCGCCGGTATCGGACCTGGTATTGGACAGGGTATCGCAGCCGGACACGGTGCAGCAGCAGTTGGACGTAACCCTGGAGCAAGAGGACAGATCATGTCTACCATGCTTCTTGGACAGGCCGTTGCCGAGACAACCGGTCTGTACGGTCTCGTTGTAGCGCTGCTTTTACTTTTCGTTCATCCGTTAGGCTAAGATGCCAGGAGAATCCCAAGGAAAGGAGAGTAAAAGAGATTGTTAGCTGAACAGACATTTTTATTCAATCTTGACGCACAGTTGCTCTTCGATACAGCTTTACTGGCAATCGCCGTATTTTTCCTTGTGCTTGCCATGTCATATCTGCTTTTTAACCCGGCACGTAAGTTGCTGAAGGACAGACAGGAGCGGATTTCAAACGACATTGACAGCGCGAAGGAAGACAAAGAGAGTGCCGCAGCCTTAAAGGCTGAGTATGAGGCAAAACTCAAAGAAGTTGACAAGGAGGCAGAGGGAATTCTTGCCGAAGCAAGACAGAAGGCAATGAAGAACCAGGCCAAGATTATTGACGAAGCCAAAGAAGAGGCCTCCCGCATCGTGAAGAGAGCGCAGGAGGAAGCTGAGCTTGAGAAAAAGCATGCTATGGATGACATGAAGCAGGAGATGATCGCTGTTGCCGCAATGATGGCACAGAAAGTGGTTGCCGCTTCCATCGATACGAACATCCAGAGCACACTGGTAGATGAGACATTGAAAGAGATGGGTGAATCGACATGGCTAAGCTAGTATCCAAGACATATGGGGATGCATTATTTGAGCTGGCTTTGGAGGAGAATCATCTGGATGAAATACTGGATGATGTGACAGCTGCCGTACAGGCGCTGAATGAGAACCCGGATCTGTCCAGACTCATGAACCATCCCAAGATTGACAAAGAAGAGAAAGTCAAACTTATTGAAGACATATTTAAGGGTCAGGTTTCCGATGAACTGGTTGGACTGATGCGCATGATCGTGGAGAAGGATCATTACAAGGAAATGATGAACGTATTCACGTATTTCATCGATCGGGTAAAAGAGTACAAGAATATCGGAACTGCATATGTCACCTCCGCAGTCGAACTTACGGACGAGCAGAAAGCCGCAGTAGAGAAGCGATTGCTGGAGACAACCAAATATGTAGAATTTGAGATGCATTATGATGTAGACGCCGGATTGATCGGCGGAATGGTAATTCGAATCAAGGATCGTGTCGTAGACAGCAGTATCAAGACCAAACTGTACGACCTGACATGCGAATTATCCAAAATACAGTTGAAAGTAGGTGAGTGCGCTCCATGAATTTGAAACCAGAAGAAATCAGCTCTGTGATCAAGGAGCAGATTAAACGATACGCTTCCCAGCTTGAAGTAGCAGATGTGGGAACCGTAATCCAGGTTGCGGACGGTATTGCGCGTATCCATGGTCTGGAGAACGCAATGCAGGGAGAGCTCTTAGAGTTCCCTGGAGAGGTTTACGGAATGGTAATGAACCTCGAGGAAGATAATGTAGGTGCCGTACTTCTCGGCTCCCAGAAGAATATCAGCGAGGGTGACACCGTCAAGACAACCGGACGAGTTGTAGAGGTGCCGGTCGGAGACGCGATGTTAGGACGAGTTGTGAACGCATTGGGACAGCCGATCGACGGCAAAGGACCGATCGAGACGGACAAGTTCCGTCGCATCGAGCGAGTTGCTTCGGGCGTTATCTCCAGAAAATCCGTTGATACCCCATTACAGACCGGTATCAAGGCGATCGACTCCATGGTTCCGATCGGACGTGGACAGCGAGAGTTGATCATCGGAGACCGTCAGACCGGTAAGACCGCGATCGCGATCGATACGATCATTAATCAGAAAGGCACGGGCGTGAAGTGTATTTATGTCGCTATCGGACAGAAAGCTTCCACCGTTGCAAATATTGTAAAAACATTGGAAGAGTATGGCGCAATGGCATACACCACCGTTGTTGCAGCTACCGCAAGTGAGCTTGCACCGCTGCAGTACATCGCTCCTTATTCCGGTTGTGCAATCGGTGAGGAATGGATGGAGAACGGACAGGATGTCCTTGTTGTCTATGATGATTTAAGTAAGCATGCAGCAGCATACCGTACCCTGTCACTTCTTTTGAAGCGTGCACCGGGACGTGAGGCTTATCCGGGTGATGTCTTCTACTTACACTCAAGACTTCTTGAACGTGCGGCAAGACTTTCCGACAAGCTTGGCGGCGGTTCACTGACCGCGCTTCCGATCATTGAGACACAGGCGGGCGATGTATCTGCATACATTCCGACCAACGTCATCTCCATTACCGATGGTCAGATCTATCTGGAGACCGAAATGTTTAACGCAGGTTTCCGTCCTGCCATCAATGCCGGTCTGTCCGTATCCCGTGTAGGTGGATCCGCACAGATCAAGGCGATGAAGAAGATTGCAGCCCCGATCCGTACCGAGCTTGCGCAGTACCGTGAGCTGGCAGCATTCTCACAGTTCGGTTCCGAGCTGGATGCCGACACCACCGAGAAGCTGGCACAGGGCGAGCGCTTAAAAGAGATCTTAAAGCAGCCGCAGTATCAGCCGATGCCGGTTGAGAAGCAGGTTATCATCATCTATGCAGCGATCAACAAGTATCTGATGGATATTCCGGTTGCAGACATTCTGCGTTTCCAGAATGAACTGTTCGAGTTCATCGATACAAAATATCCGGAGATTCCGGGATCGATCGCAGCAACACATGTGATGGATGATGAGACAGAAAAGAAGCTGATCAAAGCGATTGAAGAGTGCAAGGCATCCTTCCGCTAATGGCAGAAAGTAGGTGATAAGACATGGCCTCAATGAGAGACATAAAGCGAAGAAAAAGCAGCATACAGAGTACGCAGCAGATCACCAAAGCCATGAAGCTTGTTTCTACCGTTAAGTTACAGAAAGCCAAGAACCGTGCCGAGCAGACCGATCCGTATTTCAACTATATGTATAAGACGGTGAGTTCCATGCTCGCACGAAGCGGCAATATCAATCACCCGTATCTGACCGCCGGCGATTCTAAGAAGAAAGCCGTGGTTGTCATTACCTCGAACCGGGGACTTGCGGGTGGATACAATTCCAACATCGTAAAGCTGATCACAGGCGGAGATTTCAACAAAGAAGACTTGGATATCTACGCAGTCGGCGGCAAAGGTGCAGAGGCATTGGAGCGGAGAGGCTACCATATCGCGGATCTTGAGACCGAGATGATGGAAGCACCGACGTATCCGGATGCAGCAAGCCTGTGCAGCTGTGTGCTTGACGCTTTTACCAGCGGAGAGGTTGGAGAGATTTATCTGGCATATACGCATTTTAAGAATACCGTCAGTCAGGAAGCGAAGCTCATTAAGCTGCTTCCGGTGGAGATCGAGCCGGATTCCGAGGAAAATCAGGCTGCCGATTCCAACATACTGATGAACTATGAGCCGAACGAGGAAGAGGCCTTAGACATGATTATTCCGAAGTATGTGACCAGTCTGTTCTACGGAGCACTTGTCGAGGCGGTTGCCAGTGAGAATGGTGCACGTATGCAGGCAATGGATTCTGCAACAAGCAATGCGGAAGAGATGATCAGTGATCTGTCACTGAAGTACAATCGCGCGCGTCAGGGCTCCATCACGCAGGAGCTCACCGAGATTATCGCTGGCGCGAATGCAATATCGTAGATATAAGGAGAAAATAAATGGCAGGTAATAATATTGGTAAAATTACTCAGATTATCAGTGCCGTTCTGGATATCAAATTCCAGGAAGGTAATCTGCCTGAGATCAACGAAGCAATCAACGTTCCGTTAAAAGACGGCGGCAAGCTGGTTGTTGAGGTTGCTCAGCATCTGGGTGATGATACAGTAAGATGTATTGCTTTGGGACCAACGGATGGACTTGTCCGTGGCATGGATGCCATCGCGACCGGTGCACCGATTTCCGTGCCGGTAGGCGAGAATACACTTGGCCGACTGTTCAACGTTCTCGGTGATCCGATCGATGAGATCGAGGCACCGAAGACCGAGGAGAAGTGGCCAATCCATCGTCCGGCACCGTCCTTTGAGGAGCAGGCAACTTCACAGGAGATGTTAGAGACCGGTATCAAGGTCGTTGATCTTCTCTGCCCTTACCAGAAGGGTGGTAAGATCGGTCTGTTCGGTGGTGCCGGTGTAGGTAAGACCGTACTGATCCAGGAGCTGATCCACAACATCGCGACTGAGCACGGTGGATACTCCGTATTTACCGGTGTTGGAGAGCGTACCCGTGAGGGTAACGACCTCTACTATGAGATGAAAGAATCCGGCGTTATTGATAAGACCACCATGGTGTTCGGACAGATGAACGAGCCACCAGGAGCACGTATGCGAGTAGCATTAACCGGTCTTACCATGGCTGAGTATTTCCGTGATAAAGGTGGAAAGGATGTGCTTCTTTTCATCGATAATATTTTCCGATTCACACAGGCTGGTTCAGAGGTGTCCGCTTTGCTCGGACGTATGCCTTCTGCCGTAGGTTATCAGCCGACATTACAGACAGAGATGGGTGCGCTGCAGGAGCGAATCACTTCGACCAAGAATGGTTCTATCACATCCGTTCAGGCAGTCTATGTACCGGCCGATGACTTAACCGACCCGGCTCCGGCAACAACCTTCGCCCATCTGGATGCAACGACCGTATTGGATCGTTCCATCGTAGAGCTTGGTATCTATCCGGCAGTTGATCCGCTGGCTTCTACTTCGCGAATCCTTGATCCACGTATCGTAGGTCAGGAGCATTTCAAAGTTGCCCGTGAGGTACAGGAGATTCTGCAGAAGTACAAGGAATTACAGGATATCATCGCCATCCTTGGTATGGACGAGTTATCCGAGGACGATAAGCTTGTTGTAAGCCGTGCAAGAAAGGTACAGAGATTCCTTTCCCAGCCGTTCTCCGTAGCCGTACAGTTCACCGGATTGGAAGGAAAATACGTTCCGATCGAGGAGACCATCCGCGGCTTCCGTGAGATCTTAGACGGTAAGCTGGATGATGTGCCAGAGAGCTACTTCCTGAATGCAGGAACGATCGATGAAGTTCGTGCACGTGTAAAGTAGGAGGTGCGAAAGCATGGCCGAAGAAAATAAGTTTAAAGTTGAGATCATCACACCGGACCGTGTGTTCTTCACCGGTGAGGCAGATATGATCGAATTCAATACCGGAGACGGACAGATCGGTGTCTACAAGAACCACATCCCGCTGACCACGGTACTTGAGCCGGGCGTCGTTGTGATCCACAATGACGATCAGCAGAAAGTCGCAGCCGTGCATGCCGGATTCGCCGAGATCCTCGGCGAGAAGGTAACGCTTCTTGCGGAGCTTGCCGAGTGGCCGGATGAGATCGATGTCAATCGTGCGGAAGCTGCCAAGCAGCGTGCGGAGGATCGAATCGCCGCCAAGTCCGAGAATCTGGATCTAAAACGCGCAGAGTATGCGCTCCATAAGGCATTGACACGTCTTGATGTCGCTGGACATAAGTAGAAATGATGGAACCCCTGTTTCGCAAAGTTTGCGAAACAGGGGTTCTTTTTGACTAGCCGTATAGTATACTTGATAAAAAGGAGCGCAAGAAAATGAAATTGGGAATATGCGATGACGAAGCGGTAGTTCACCGTCAGGTAAAAGAGTATATTGAAGGCGTAGACTTTGGTGTCCTGTTGGAACCGGTCGACTTTTACAATGGAAGTGAGTTGTTGGAGTGTACAAGTCCGGTTGACATTTTGCTTCTTGATATCTGTATGCCGGAAGTGGACGGAATTGAAATCGGACGAAAGCTAAAGGGGAATCTGAATATCGGCAAGATTATTATGCTGACAAGCATGGTGGAACGATTCCCGGAGGCGTTTGAGATTGAAGCGTACCGTTTTATCACAAAGCCAATCGATCGGAAAAAACTTGTGAATGTGATTCGTGAGGCAATCGATACCTTTGTTGGATGTACACAGATAGAGGTATATCTGGACAATCAGAAATATTGTTTTCAACAGAGGCAGATTCGTTATATCAGTAAGTTGACTTCGCGAACGGAAGTGATTATAGGACGGGAAAGTTTTCAAAGTGGTATGACGCTTGCCGAGTGGGAAGATGCGCTAGATTCACGGATGTTTTTGCAGGTTCATAAAAGTTATATTGTGAATTTGTCGGAGATTGAACGGATTGAGGATAAGATTACGCTTAAAAATGGTGAGATCCTTCCGGTTGCAAGGCGAAGAAAAAGCGAGTTGTTAAAACAATTTGTGCAGTATGATTTGAGGTATCGATAAATGGAATATATACATGCAAGTTGTGTGTTTATCCTCAGTATTATAGAGGCAATATTGTTTTATCATGTTGTATGTCGAAGAAAAATAGAGGCAATAACATATAAACTTTTTTTGCCCTTCGTGGGATTATATGTTGTGCAAATGTTTGTCGTGTGCTTTCAAGTTAGAGGATTAACGCAGAATATTTTAGTTGCATTGTTATATTATCTTGTGGGTGTTTTTTTGACAGGGACAAATTGGTTTCAAAATATTAAGTATTGGATGATTAGCTTGTTTTTAAGTGCTGTGCTTGAAGAGGTAATTTATTTAAGTATATGGCAACATTTCTTTCCAAAAGAGAAAGGGTATGGAATTGGAAATATATATACCTGTATAACTGTTGTTATTGTTTTGTATATTATAAATAAATTTTTAAAGACCAAAATAGGGGAGGAAGAAATATGTTATATACAGAAGGAATGATATTGGACTTTTGGAGATGGATTTTTGGAAGGTAATTATTGGTGAATTAAAGGTTGTAAAAGTTAAACTAAAATTTTATCAAGAGAGGTATTTTATGAAGCAAATCAAAAAATTACTTTGTATTATGATGTCATTATGTATTATTGGAATTTGTCCAATCAGTGTGTATGCAGCCGATCCATATGGGGAATGCGGGTCGAAAACCGGGAAAATAAGTGTAAAAGATTATTCTAGTAGCTATAATAGTTTGTGGGTATCGGCTATAGACAATGGAATTTCTGCGTGGAATAATTCTAGTGCAAATGTAACGATTTCTGTATCTTCAAGTAGTAAAAATTATATTGAAGCTGCTCAGTTTGATGATGAATGGTATGGATTGACGACGCAAACATGTAATATATTAACGGGTTATACTAGCAAATTTGTTATGCAGCTAAATGCAAGGACGATAAGTAGTGATGCAACAGATTACAGAAAATTTATAAAAAGTACTGTTGCACATGAATTTGGTCATGTATTTTGGTTGTGTGATAATCCATCAACTGCTAGTAAATCTATTATGAAACATAGAAGAGATAGAGAAAAAACGACTGCACCGACAACATTTGACATAAACAATGTTAATGCGAAATATTAGGAGGCAATATGAAAAAATCATTATGCATAGTTTTATCAGTAACGGTATTATTAACAATGAGTGCGTGTGGAAATAAAGAAAATATGTCTAAAAATGATAGTGAAGGATTAGTTACCTCAATTCACGCGGATTATCCAGTGTATGACTCTGCAAAAGAAATTGTGGATTCGGCAGGACTAGTGTTTAGCGGAACGGTGAAAAGCATATCTTATGAGGTGTTAGATGTAAGATCTGAGAAGGATACGGATTCACAAACCGGATTAAGTGATAGCACCGGAATACCATATACTTTATACGAAATTAAAATTAAGAAAATATATAAAGGTAATGTGGAGGGAGATACGATTACCATAAAACGTCCCGGAGGACAGGTGGACAGTAATGAGTATGTCCTTGAAGATGCTACTGCAATTTTAGAAGGAGAAACTTATTTATTTCTTGCCAAGCAATATGAAAATACTTATCCAAGTCTTTTGAATGCGTCGCAAGCATCATATAATTTAAATGGGCTGGATGAATATAGCGCTGAAGGAAATGACATTACATTATCACAGATAATGGAAGTATTAGAAGAAAAGTAGCAGGATCAGTGTGAGCGTAAATTGATATAGAAACCCTGTTTCGCAAAGTTTGCGAAACAGGGTTTCTTTTGGACTAGCTGCATAGTATAATTGTTAAAAACGGAACAATATTTATAAAATAAAGATGGAGGGAAATGAAATGTATAAGTATTTATATGTGGAATCAAAAGCAGGCGGTCTTTTAAGTGAAGATAATCACAGGGAAATTATTGATAAATATGCGGCTGAAGGCTGGAGATTTGTAGCGGCAATTCCGAAGAAAAGCGGTTCGTATGGACAGATCACAGCAAATGACTTAGTGTTCGAGATGTGTGAGGAATAGTGGCAATTGGATGGAAATGTGATCATTTGTACGAATGAGAAACATCACCTGCGCTTTTGCTTGAAAATGGGCGCAAATATTAGCTTATTATTGATATTTTATCGGATTTGGGCTAATATATTAGCATGATTACTTTATTTCAAAGAACATGGAAAGAAATTGATACGGATATTGCGAAGCGTATGATCCGCCTTAGAAAGAGAAAGAAGCTTTCCCAGAGGGAACTGGCGGCGAAGTCTGGTGTAAGCCTTGGCTCGTTAAAACGATTTGAACAGAGCGGAGAGATCTCGCTGCAATCGTTTACCAAGCTTGCAATAGCACTTGGAGTGGAGGATGAACTGGATAATTTATTTACGGAGGTTCCATTTGAGTCTATTGAGGAGGTAATACATGAGCAGACTAAATAAATTGGATGTTTTCTATCACGACAGACCGGTCGGAACTATGGCATTGTATCAGAAGCGTCTGGCTGCCTTTGAATATACCGATGATTGGATTATGGACGGTTTCTCAATCAGCCCGTTTTCACTACCGCTTGAAAAGCGAGTGTTTATACCCAAGATCGATCCGTTTGAAGGGGTGTTTGGTGTATTTGCGGATAGTCTGCCGGATGGATGGGGACGTTTACTGGTAGATCGTCTGATGAGGAAAAATGGTATTGAACCACAAATGATCGGAAATCTTGAACGGCTGGCAATCGTTGGAGAATCGGGGATGGGAGCGTTAACCTATCGCCCGGCAACAAGAATGGAAAATGCTCACGGAGAACTAACGCTGGATGAAATAGCAAGAGAATGTGAAAAGCTTTTAAACGAGGAGGGAAGCAGCAATCTCGACTATCTTTTTTCAAAAGGCGGATCTTCCGGTGGTGCCAGACCAAAGATTTTGACAAAGGTGGAAGGGGAGGACTGGATCATTAAATTTCCTTCTTCCGAGGATTATAGAGATATAGGGAAACAGGAATATGAATATGCACTTTGTGCGAAAGCGTGCGGTTTGCAACTGGAGGAGGTAAAGCTGTTCCCCTCCACGCGGACAGAGGGATATTTTGGCACACGGCGCTTTGACCGTAGCGTTGAGGCTGAGAATAGAAAGATCCATATGATATCAGCAGCAGGACTTCTTGAAACCTCGCATCGGATTCCCAATCTGGATTATGACATTCTTATGAAATTAACGCTCCGGCTTACGGGAAATATGGAGGAATGTGAAAAACTGTACCGTCTTATGTGCTTCAATATGTACGCACATAATCGAGATGACCACTCCAAGAACTTTTCGTTTCTATACTTGGAGGATCAAAAGCGGTGGGTACTTTCTCCGGCTTACGACCTTACCTATTCCAGCTCTCTGGGTGGGGAACATGCCACGACTATAAATGGAAATGGCGTTAATCCGGGGCTGAATGATGCTCTTGCAGTAGCAAAGCGTATCGGGTTAAATACAAACAAGGCGAAAAAGACAGCCATTGAGATCCGCGAATGTGTGAACGATATGTTAAGTGAATACTTTGTATTGGTGTAAAAGCGGATGCAGCGCCAGAATGCGAAGCAGACCAGCAATACGCTGATTGTATTTCCCATTGTATTTCATGAAACGCTTGTTTATAATAAAAGTGTGATAAAAATCACAAGATTGTGTATAATAATGTGAAATAAATCACATAATTATTAAAATAGGTAATTGCGAAACAAGTTCGCAATCCTGATTAAAAATGCGGTAAGAATCTTGCAATGCAAGATTCGTGAATAGAATTCATTACAGTAATTGAGTAAAGTGTTATGATGTAGAAAATGCAGGGGCAATATCCCGAGGAGGAGACATATGATTACAGTATTTAACAGGGAAAAACTAATGGCGGATACTTCCTCACAGGAATTAAATCGTGTGACTGATATCCTCCGTAAAAATGAGATTTCTTATGATGTGGTTACGAAGAAAAATATGACGACTTTTGGTCAGATCGTACATTCTAATATGTCCAAAACGATCGGTAATGGTTCGCCGTCAGCATCGACATACAAGGATTTGGTTGGAGATGTTCTGTACACATATTTGGTGTATGTGAGACGGAAAGATTTTGGAGCAGCCAAGAAACTGATTGCAGAATAAACGAATAGTCAGGCGGTTCGGAAGAGACAGATTCCGGATCGCTTTTTTGTTAAAAATATTGACAATGGTTATAAGTGGTTATATATTGTAAATAACTATTCATAACCATTGGAGGGCATATGTGTTTGAATCCGAAGCGGCGAATCGCGGAAATTGACAACCGATTACAGGAATTACCGAAGGGAACATTGACTTATAAGAAGATCAACGGGAAAAGCCAGCCATATGTTCAGCGAACGGTGGAGGGAAAATCGGTCAGTTATTATGTGAAACTTTCGGAGCGCGAACAGGTTTTTCTTGAGTTTCAGGAGCGAACAGAACTTTTGGAAGAGAGAGAACATCTGCTTGCCTATGTGGAAAGTCTTAAGAAAATTTTATCACGCAATCCGTATCTGGATGCGAATGTCGGATTGGGATATCAGAACTTCTTGGATTTTGTGTGCGGGAAGCGGTTTTATGTGGATAAGACGCATTTTATTCCAGAATGGCTGGCGAATGATGCACGCATTACATTGATCACAAGACCGAGAAGATTTGGCAAATCGATGCTTTTGAGTACCGTCAGGACATTTTTTGATCCGATGTATGCGGATCATCCGGAATATTTTGAGAAGCTTCGCGTGTGGAAGGATGCGGACAGTCGGAGCTTATTCGGCACGATTCCGGTTATATCGGTCAGCTTCGGAAGCTGCAAGGGGAATGATTTTGCGCAGGCGATGCGGGGTGTGACGCTCGGTTTATACAATATGTATATTCAGCATGAATATTTGCGGGAGAGTCCGAAGCTGAGCGAGGAGGAAAAGGCGGAATATCGTCGTATTGTCGCCTCTTTCTCGGAGCAACGGACGGAATATGTGGAGATCTCGATTCAGAAATTGTGTGAGCTGTTGTATAAGCATTATGGAAAGTTTCCAATTATTTTGATGGATGAATATGATACACCGCTTTTGGAGGCTTATACGGATGGGTATTGGGATGAGACGATCAATACGTTTCGTCAGCTGTTCCACACAACGTTTAAGGAGAATGATTTCTTTTATCGTGCAATTATTACCGGGGTAACGAGAATTTCCAAGAACTCGTTGTTCTCGGATCTTAATAATCTGGAAGTGGATACGGTTACTTGTGATGCGTACAGTGATTGTTTCGGATTTACGGAGCAGGAAGTGATGGATGCGTTTAAGTGTCAGGATATTGATACCATCCAGGATGTGAAGGCAATGTATGATGGGTTTACGATCGGTCGGCATCAGGATATTTATAATCCGTGGTCTATCTGTAATTATATGCGCCAGCGGGAACTGATCGGTTATTGGGTGAATACGAGCAGCAATAAGCTGGTAGGAGATATTATCCGGAGATATCCGGTAGAGAGTAAGTACGAGATTGAACGGTTGATGGCAGGAGAGAAAGTCCATAAGCGGATCAATGAGGGAATCACGTTTCAATATCTGGAAGGTGATGAGAACAGTTTGTGGTCGCTGCTTTTGGCGGTAGGTTACATTAAGGCGGAGAATATTGTGCGAAGCGTGGAGGGAATCGAGTGTGATGTTTCCGTGACGAACCGTGAGGTGATGGCGATGTTTAAGACGGAAATCCTTGGCATGTTTCACAATGGATGGTCGGCTTACGGAAGATTTGCAGAAGCTTTGCTTGCGCATAAGATGGAACTTATGAATGAGTATTTGCAGACAATCACTTATACTTCCATCAGTTATTTTGATGTCGCGGATGGACCGAAGGAGCGGACACCGGAGAATTTCTATCACGGACTGGTGTTGGGACTTATTGTATCTTTGCGTGATCGCTATCGTATTGTGTCGAACCGTGAGAGCGGCAGAGGCAGATATGATATTGCCATGTATCCGTTGCAGGAGAACACCGATGCATTCATTATGGAATTTAAAGTGCAGGATCGTAAGAAAGAAACCGATCTTGAACAGACGGCGAAGAATGCGCTGCAGCAGATTGTGGACAAAAATTATGAGGCAGACCTTCTTGCGGCAGGGGTTCCGGCGGGAAGAATTTATAAGCTTGGG
>OKRU01000107.1_pt1 | contig 67703 bp, 73 predicted proteins | sample 1601131 | NCBI WGS metagenome assembly OKRU01 (sample SAMEA3541558, study PRJEB24748) | human gut metagenome | biome: human gut; feature: human-associated habitat; material: faeces | place: China | collected 2012
TGGCGCCGGAGGGTGAGGCACAGGTCCTGTGCGACCTGATAAGCACTCACCGAAATCTGTGTTGTGATACCGTTGATGCTTTGGAAGTATCTGTTTTAACACAGGTACAAAATTTCGTTTGGCGTATTTAACAAGACTCAGTCGCTTTGGAAGCATCTAGTTTAACGCAGGTACAAAACTAAACTGATAGATGGCGTGAGCGTATTAAGGCGTTGGAAACATCCGTTTTTACGTAGGTACAAAATGTCCCAGAAAATTGGAGTTTGAGGATACTTGTTTCGACATGGGTACAATTTATAAGGTTGTAAAAAGGTGTTACAATAAAACAAATGAATTTATATACGCTTAAGGAGTTGGAAATATGAAATATGCCTTTATTAAAAGAACAGATAAGAATATATTGAATAGTGGATTGTCACATCATGCAATAAAGATGTACGGCTACATGACACGTATGTTAGTCAATGAAGGTATGGATGTAATGGATGAATTGGATATGTATCTAAGCCTTGCAGAACCTATTGATATGCGGGTTGATGAAGCACTATTAAAAAATACTATTGATGAATTGCTACGCAATGGATGGATAATAGAAATAAATTAGAAATTATGGAGAGATAACTTATTCAAGATAAAATACACCAACGTTAGATGATTTTGGCATAAAAGCAATGGATGGTGTTCTGTAGGCACGTCTAACTATTCGCAAAAGTCAGGTTTTACGAATAGTTATGCCAAATTAACAGAAAATATAGCAAAATAAAAAATGTGGATCTAGTTGCTAACATAGATCCACATTTTTATTACCAACGTTCCCCCTAATGAATTAGGTTAATTTAAGTTGAAAAATTGAAAAATAGTAATAATTCGAAATCATAATAGCATCATAAAGCCCAAGTGTCAACAATTAAAAGTAGATGATCATTTAAAGACTATTCATTCCGAACAACGCTGTTATTCAAAACGATCATTCGATTATCGGCAAAATATCCCCATTATCATTAATGCCAAAAACATGTTCCAGTGCCGAAGAACATACCAGTTCTATTTTCCAAAGACCACGATCATCCTGATCAATCTTAATAGACTCAAAGATTGGAGCAAAAACTACACTACCATCGCATGTTATCGCCACAGTTTTATGCATAAGAGGTCGGATAGTTTCTTCTATTTGGTGCGGCAGAATTAGCGCAATATCGAATATGCTTTCAAACTCACCGTTTTCAAAAAGAATAGTTCTCCTATCTGTGATATCGGAAGGATCTTTTTTCAGATAAGCAGTAATATAAGCATCAAAAACCTGCAATCCGTCAAGCTCATTCTCGTTATTATATGATAAATTGTCTTTGCTGTAAGAAGAAAGTAATTTATATATCAATAATTTTTTCTTTCCAACTTTCTTAGATATTTTTCCATATCTTATTTCCTGATTACATTTTTTGCTAAAAAAATCATACCCGTTCATATAAAACACTCCTTTTGCATAAAGTTAAACTAACTTATATTATATAATAAAATTTAGCAGTATCCCACATCATTTATTATATATTCTTAAGAGGGAAAAACAACTTAGTCCCCATAGACTTGTACTAGATACTTTCTTGAAACACCGTCTGTATCTCGCACACTTCCATAAACCACGCCTGGAAAATGCCGAGTTTTGACCACGGAATTTTTTCTGTTATAGCACCTTCCGTTTAAAGTTACCTGTTTCATGGAAGCTTTTTTTGCTGCTCGAAAACTTACATCCGGCAGATCAGATAAATCGTAAGTATTATCAAAGGAAGTATCTGTATAGTAGAAATAATTTCTTTTGGAAATTGCATACCCTGAAAAATCGGCAACACCATTACAAAGACGAGAACCGTTCATATACTTGGAGTGTTCCATAAGGAATACATCGTCCTTGGAGCCTCTAAGGAAATTGTCATATGTATCCGTCTCATCATCTGCAGTTAAATCACAGAAATACCATAGATCTCCGACCTTTACAAGATTCCACATATGTCCGGAATTCGTACCGTCAACAAGCCCATCCACGCAGCGACATTCAATGCCAAGTTCATTAAGAATCCCAGCAAAGATCATAGCGTATTCATCGCATTTTGCTTTTCCACTCGATAAGCATTTCGATAATGTGCGATCCTTGCCAATGTCGTATGACAATTTATCACAGATCCATTCGTGAACCCATATTATCTTTTGCAGATTAGTCATGCCGTCCAAACGGAAGGTTGAAACCAATGATTTCCAATCGACATCATCAATATCTCTGTATGATTTAATTTCTGAATATACGGCATACGCATTTCCATTTAAAACGATACTATTCTGCACGTATAGATTTGTTTCATTAAAATATGAAGGCGCATCCAGATCTTTTATAGTAACACGAATTGCACTCTCCGCTTCTGTTAATGAAGAATAATTTCCATATACAGTAGAGTATCCGTTCTGCTTTCCCGATAATGCAACGGAAAGTTGCCGGGAGGCATCCTGCTCCACACTGGCAAAACTCGTTACCATACCAGATAGAGAAACACATACACAAGTCAAAGTTCCAATCATAAATTTAATCATCTGTTTTTTTAACATATGCCTAGCTCCTTTCGTTGTTTATACAACATATATACCATAGGAAAAGGCAAGATACAACATTTATGATACAAAAAGAAAGCCGCCCGGCTAAGGCGACTTTCTATATTTGCATACAAATAATACTAACTAATAGGTTACTTATAATATTTTACAGACTATTTAGCATAGACCACTTTTACTTTAGACCATTTGCCAAAATATACTTTGCCATTAATTCTCTTGTAAGCTCTCACCTTTACGTAAGTCTTTCCCGACTTGTATAAATACATACGTTTAGAGAGCTTGTTCGTGCCATCCACCTGCGAACTTTGGAAATTCTTAAAGTGAGATGATTTCGTCTGGTATCCAGTTGCTCCGGAAACTTTTTTGTACTTAATATCAAACGTATCAGGAGCATTACACTTCAGATAAGTAATGGAAGTCGTTCCAACTTTTGTCGAAGACCACTTTGCATAAAGAGTAATATTTTTCGTGATCTTTGATGAAAATGACCACTTCTTGCCCGATGATGTATACCATCCAACAAAAACATAACCTTTCAAAGCAGGATTCTTAGGTTTGGCTACGGAAGATCCCTTCTTGACAGTTACTTTTTTTGTTGTCCCGGATTTATTAACCTTTTTGTTACGATAATTAAATGTGACTTTGTAGGTTCCGTTATTAGTTGCAGCACTATTAGATGTGTTATCTTTGCCGTCTGCCGAAGATACTTTTTCGCCATTTAACGTGCTCTTATTTCCCGAAGCCGCCAATTCCTTTTTAATTATGGTATAAGTATTCGATGCAGCAGGGACCAGAATAGTTATCGTTGTTCCTGTAAAAGCCTCTTTTGCGCTTGCCACATTACTTGATTTAATATCGCTTGTGCCGGAGGCTTTTTTGCAATTATAAAAGGCATAGTCCATCTTGGTGACACTAGACGGAACGCTTGGCAGCTGTAGTAAAGACTCACATCCATAGAAGATATATGATATGTCAGTTGCGTTCGAAGGAATGCGGTTTACAGATGACAAATTTGTGCATCCGTAAAACAGATAAGAAGCATCTCCACCCTCACAAGTTACTCCTTCCCCAAGAACCACGGTAGTAATACTAGTATTGCCTGAGAAAGGTCCACTTGTAGAAGATGATTTTCCAAGAACCGTCTTGTACGTTCTGCCATTAATAGTATAACTATCTGCAACAGACACAGAGGAAGAGGATCCGGTATATTTAATCAGCTTAACAGTTCCGCTTGCATTATCGACTAATACATCAAAACTTGGAACAAGTCCAGAATATCCGCCGGTTGACGGGGTATAGCTTCCAGTCATATACACATAAGCACTCATCTCCGGATAACCATACCCAAAGGAATTATCTCTCGATGAGTTTGAATTACCAAGAGCTATCTTGGTGGCGTTTCGGATCAAAGTGCTTTCAACGGTTGCCGCATCGTAATTAGTGTCGTAACTGTAAATATGCGCTGCAGCAGCGGAAACAAACGCAGCTGCCTGCGATGTTCCAGACATAAGGCAGGTACCATCCCCAAGAGATAAGTACTCTCCACTCCAATTATTAGCGGCAGTCGCTTGTGACATGCTCATTACGGAAGATTCTACGCCACGGATAAAACGAGCTGGAGCAGTCAGATCTACACAGTTTCCAATAAGACCTTGTGAATATTCTCCCCATTTACCATTTGACTCAGCAATACCTGAAACAGCAATTACTTTACTGTAATTTGCCGGATAGGAATCGTCGGCAGTCATATTTGGATAATTAGAATTCTTATTACCGGCAGAGGTTACAACCACGATGCCCCTTGCATACAGAGCATCAATATAAGGATTAATAAAAGAAGTGATCTGATCCATCTGGTTATTGTCTAAAGTACAGATAGACAAAGAAAGGTTTACCACATTAATGCCGGCAGGATTGTTTACAATATATTGTAATGCTGCAGCGAGTCTTGATGCAGTAAAGCTTCCGTCAGAGGAAACTGCCTTAATCGGAATAATCTTTACATTTGATGGAGTATTATTTGCAATGATACTCGCAATAAAGGTTCCATGACCATAGTCATCCATCGTATTTGAAGAATTAGCGAGTACATTATAACCACTTAATACTCTTCCAGAAAAACGACTACTGAAATTAGAACCGGTATCGAGACCCGAATCAACTACAGCTACTCCTACATTCTGGATCAAAGCTGAGCTCTGCGCATCAGCAATGTTCCTTGATGAAACAGAAAGCCCCATGATCTCTGGAGACAATGTAATCGGAACAGTGTTTGTCGAGTCTTTAACGGATGCTCCGTACTGCCCCAGCACATCACCAGCATAGGTCACCCCCGCATCAACATAATCATTACCATATACCGCATCGATCGATACATCATACCCGGCGGCTTTAAAGGCAAGGTAAGCTTCCTTTGCTTTTTCCGGCGATGAATACTGAAGAAGACTTATTCCGCCACTAACGGTTTTCTCTGTTGCACCGTAGTAATCAGGAAAATCTTCTCCTGTAACAAACAGTCGTGCTGTTTGAAATTCGTCAGAAGAAGTACGAGTTTCATCTGAATCAGTAATGTCAAGAAGTGAGACATTCTTTGGTTCAGATATGCGAGTTGCTGCGAAGGAAGTGCCAGGAATCATGGTTACGCCCATCGCAAATGCCATCATAATGGCTAAGATTCTTTTCTTCATATTAAAAGAACTCCTTTCTTAAGATTGTCGCATTGTAGTCACAACCCGATACGAAATGTCAAGCGTTCATGATATGGTAAATTCAAAGTCAACGCAACAAAGCTATTGCGCTGACTTTGGTGAAAAACAGACACAAAAGGATCATCTCAAACGAGATGATCCTTTCATTACTACCAACTGTTTACTTATTAAGTTGAGGTTTCATAGCGCGACTAGCGCGATCTACAATGTTTTGAGGTACGCCCATAAGGACAACCTCAGAAGGCGATTTCCCGCTTGCAAGCATTGTAATTGCTTTTTCAAATAAAGAAAGCCCTTCTTCAACAGCTTTCTTTTCGTACTGTTCCATTACTCCACACACGGTGCCTACCACCCCCTCCTGCTTTAAAGTGTTCATTTTCATATTTCTTGACAGAAATTACCGTTATTTGCCAAAGCACCTTCAAATACTAAAGGCAATGCGATCGCACGGGGCAGATTCTAAAGAATCAACAACGCCATCGTAGCGATACATCCAACGCTCACTTACCCCGGTATATATCGCAACTTCTGATGATGTTGCCCCTCCTACTCTCATAAATACGGTAGACGCATTTCTTAGTTGTTGCAATGTATACGAGAGTGGAACATCAAGATTTTCCATAAAGCTACTTACATAAGACTGCAAAGTCCTTTTTTGTAATGGACGTCCGTGTGCATTTGCAAAAAGAAACGACCGCTCGCCAATAGACGAACAAAATTCTTCTACGTATGAAATAAGATGATCAGGTATTTTCACATATCTACTGTCTACCGAGCGTGATGGCAGATAGACTCCCGCATGAGCGCGCTCATCTATAAAAATACTTCCCTTATGAAGAGAAAGTATCTCCGATATAGTTAATCCGCAATAAAATGCAAAAGAAAAAACAAGATAAAGTTGTAGATCCTTCTTTTTTGACACGGACAGAATCTTTTCTATTTGGCGAGGAGTAGGGACATCAGTTAAATTTAGCTGATCAGAATAAGAATCTAAGTAAATCATACTAAATGGATTTTCGTAAGAGTCTAATTCATATAATTCCAAGTGTGTACTAATATATTCTGAAATTGATCGGCAACCAGATAAAATAGAATGCAAATATTTTGGAGAATAGCGTTTTTCAGAATGTGACAAATAAAAAAAATATTTTTGAGCATTACCATTGTCGATGTCAAGAAAATCACATCTGCAGAAGTTGCAAATACCATTCACGTAATACATGTAAGAAGCTCTTGATTTTGTTCTTTTTAGCGTAGATTCAAATTGCGGCCACACTGCAAGAAATCTATCAGATACATATTCACTGAAACTAGCCATTATAAGCACCTCCACTTCATATAAGACTAATAAAAGTATACCATATCGAACAAATGTTTGCAAGAGAGTTGGCAAAATGCTCTTTGCATAAATATATACATAAAGCAGAAACAATGGTAATATTAACATGCAAATATATCGATGTGCGGGAGGGAAAATATGAAAGCAAAGGAATTTCGGCATGAAATAAATAAGCTTGACATGAAAAAATATAATGGGCTATCTACAGAAGATGCATCCGTGAAAGAAAAAGAATTGGTCGCGGAGCAATTAACAGAAGTTATAGATAGTCCACTCTTTCAAGAATACTATGAATCATATAAAGCAAGATGCAGGGAATTGGATCAGAAACTGGATGACATTATAACAAATATCCCAGATTTGCCAATGGCACAGGTTGTGTATTTAGCTCCGTATATAAAAGAAGCTTTAGTGCAAATGAAAAGTTCAATTGGAACAAATGAGTATGTTTCAAAATTTGAAATCGAAGACCGGCTGTATGAACACTATAATGTAGCGGCCATGAAACTTTCAAAAAATGAAACCTTTTCCGCGAAAAAGCATGAGTATACCAGTATTGAAAATACCATTGATTTTTTAATACAGTCATACGACAAGTTAATTGTTGCAGCAAAAAATAATCAGAGAGAAGAAATGCTGGAAATATTTGCTTCTCAGACGCTGCCTAACTTTGATTTATTGTTACATATGTAAAGAAATGCACCATCGTCAAAGATGGTGCATTTCTATTCCTATGCCAATCGCTTTAAGCATTCATATTGCTGCATAACACGATAGGCAGGATCTGATTCAAATACGTCTACATGGTCAATTAGACCTGCTAGACGCGCCCAGTTTGAACACCGGACTACCATTTTTGCAAATACCGGTGAGGCAATCTCACGATTATCATTTGATGCTCCCGTACAAAGAGACTCATACATAACCATTGTTGCCGATAGCATTTGCATAAATACTGAATAATTGTCCATACTACTGCCCCTCCATCGGGCAAAGTGCTCTTGATGCTATCTCCACACTAAACCCTTAAAGGGTCAATAATAGGCTTGTAGCCAGCTCCTGTCGTCACAGATGCTGGCTACTTTGTTATTTAACTACTTTTTTGCTTACGCCCCGATAAAATCCTTTGATTTCACCAGCGCGCTTCGCGTTGATCCCCTTTACAGTCTTTAACGATTTACATCCATTAAAGACTGCATATGCGTTCTTTAGATTGGATGTAAGCTTTGCAGACTGTAATTTTTTGCATCCGCTAAATGCATAATTTGCATTTATTACAGTTGCAGGGATACCTGAAACGGATTTAAGATTCTTACATCCCATGAATGTTTTGTTCATGGATGTAAGATCCCAAGGCAGCCCTTTAACTGTTCTGAGGTTTGTGCAACCATAAAACAGTTTGTAAGCACTACCCTTTGCCGTGCGAACCTTCTTGTTGATGGAAACACTTGTAATCTTCGTATTTCCATAGAAGGTTTTTTTGGCAAGAATTACTTCATAGTTCTTACCATTTACCTTAATTGTACCAGGAACAGAAACTTTTTTTGCAGTTCCTAAATACTTTTGAAGGCAAATCAAACGTTTAGAATCATTGAGTTTATAAGCCCAATTTTTCTTCACGCTTGCAGGAACACCATCTGATACCACTTTCTCATCAAGAGAAGGAGCAGAATTTGAAGGCGTTACTGTCGTTGTAGTGCTTGTGCTCGGAACGGTAACATAAACATATGTAGGAGTGGTGGTAGGTGCACTCGTACTGCTATTTATGTTGTCTGAACCTGAGTTGGTTTTATCAGAAGTCTGATTTCCATTAGCACTATTTGATGAATCAGTCTTGGACTCATCTTTCTTGCTGTCGGCAGTTCCGTTAGACGAATCAGAAGGCTTCTGATTATCTGATGGTGTGCTGCTTCCAGGTTTGTTGAAGTCTTCCGTTGCTCCATTAGTACCGGCGCTAGAAGAACTTCCACTGTTATTACTTGTGTTATTACTTGTGTTATTACCTGCATTTCCACTATTGTTTCCCTGATCGGTAGTACCAGAGAAAAAGCTTTCCGTTGCAGTGTCGCAGCTATAACTAGCTGCATAAGCAGGAGTTACAGAAGATACTGCAACAGCAGCAGTAATTACAACAGTAGCAACAAACTTTCTTGAATTAAACATAACAACAACCTTTCTGCTCCGCATCTATCGTGGCGGGCCTACATAAATAAAATGATTAAAATAGTAACTAACCGAATTTTCTTACTCCACACTACATTCATATCTTATCCCGTTAATTTCGTTATTTTGAACTGCAATCTTTACTATTCCGAGCGAAACATCACCATCACTAGACAGATCAGATTCAGGAAATCGTGTGGTTAACAGTTAAAACAATTCGTCAACAAAATACAATACAAACGAAGTATTTTATAAGAAAGTTCTCATTCCAGGCAAAAAAATAAGCCCACTATAAAAAGTGGACCATCTTGCCAGATAGTATAAACGAGAAACACGAATGTGTTTCAAAAAAATAAATTAAATACTATGTATATACTTATATCATAAAATGATAAAAAAATCAACCGATGCAATAAATCAGTTGGTGGTAATTTTGTTAAAAAGGATCACCTCTATTGAGGATCCTTTTTAACAAAATTATATGTGTTCCTATTTGCATACAGAACCTAGTCGTTCCACTCTGCAGAAACTTCTTTTAAGAGCCGTAATAACTTTACACGGTTTTCAGATGAATCATTCCAACCTGTTTCCATGGCGGCAAGATCGCTTAACATGCGATAAGTGATTGACCATCCTTTTAAATCCTCCCAGTTATCAAGGACTAATTGATAAAAATTACAATAATGCATAAATTCCGGCTCGCTAGTCGCTTCTTTTAGAAGCGCGCGGGCATAAGAAGCTTCTTTTTCATAGTAATATTTGCGCGAATCGTCTGAACTTTCTCTTGCCAAACGTTCAAGGTTAGTACATATATAATCCAACTGCGTTCTGAAATGACATATTTCTGATTCTTTGCCTGTCGGAACAGTATTGCAGAAGCACTCTTCTGATTGAGCAAATTGGACAAGTGGAAACAGATTATCATATTTGCTCGAAAACGAACCAGCACCAGCTGCGCAAATTCCAAAAATAGAGCTTAATGCTTTACCAATGCCATTAACGCCATTATCTGCATATAGGGAGTTCTCTGCGATTGAACGTGCCGTCGGGTTCTCCGGCAAAAAGGAATCAAGAAGATGCTTTTCAATGATTGCCGAATCAGAACGATTTTCCACGAAGGCTTCATCTTTTACCAGACGATCTATTAAGGTAGATTTTACAAAACTTACCAACTTTTTTGTGATTTCTTTGGCCATATGTGTGCCCTCCTTTTTCGTAATATCTGATCAATATCTATCGGATATTGATAGTATAACATAAAACAGAAATAATGATTATAAAAAAATTATAAAATTTTGTGAATCCAATAACAAAAGAAGGTGCAAACTGCACCTTCTTAAGAAATATACATATTTTAATGCGTGCCAAAGGATTTGTAATCGCTTTGAGCAGATTGACCTATGTAATACATAAGCGTATCGCCGTATCGGAAATTGAAAATATTTCCCTCAAAATCCGTTCGACTTGATCGGAAGCCCTCTAACTGCCACATGTTACAATAACCAGTTGCCACATTTTGCGCGTTGATGTAACTCAAACGAGGAAGCGGGGTTGAGGTAACTTCTTCAAAGGAGTCAGCCCCTTCTAACCATCCTTTTCCAGTATCAGCTCCAACCTGATATTTTTCAAACCCGGTTTCGTAAGAGATGATGTCGAAGTTTACAACAATGTAACCGTCTTTCTTCCAAAAATCCTCCTTGTAGTCAATACCACCATGCTCATGTGCATAGGTGTTTACATCATAGCCTTTGCTTACCGCATGCACGTCACTAGGAAGAGAATACTCGAAATACCAACGTTGCATGCTCCGTGTTACATCGTCTGCACTTACTCCATTTGGAACAATACCTGAAGGAGCGTAACCGGTACCAATGTAAGTTGACAATTTGGCCGGAATAGTGATCTCGCCATAACTGTATACAGCATCGGTTGCAGCCTTTATATCTTTTTCTTCAAGACCAGAAATCTTTGCTTTCGCCTTAATTTCATTATCTGGAACTGATGTGTAAGGACTGCCAAGGGTCATGCTTTTGACATTCTTTTTGTCGAGCTTACTGCCAACCTTTACGACCGATTTATATTTACCGTTGATTGTACCATTATAATACAGATCAACTTCTTCCCGCTGGGATCCGTCATAGGATACATAGAAGAACCGAGGTTTTAATGTAATAGAATCGGTTCCATGATACATGTTCCCAATGGTTGTAAGAGACATTCGCGTCGTGTATCCGGTCTTCAAGGCTCCCATATTATGGGCAATAGGGTTGTCACCGTTTACGATTGGCAATGTCATACCAGTTCTTTTTTGCACTCCGTTCTGATTGTTAAGGCCAATCGAATAATAGGTTCCGCTCCTTTCAAGCGAGTTATCCTTTCGAAAAACTAGTTGCCATATAGGATAATCAGAGATATCGTATACATTCAAACCGTACATACGACCAGATACCTCCGCATATAGCGTGGATGTAGCAACATAGTTCTCATAAAGAGTATTCGCTTCCGTTTCCTCTAAGTTAAGTCCATCGTTCGCATCACAGTTAATCGCTCTAGTTCTAAAGTCAATGCCGACAGCACCGGTTTCATTTACCCATATAGGAATATAAAATTGAGTGTACTGTTGTGACAAGCGTATCCACGTGTTTGCGGTATGATAACTATAGTTACCAGCATCGTCTATTAAATAGACATCAAATGGAAAATTTACTTCTCTGGAAGATATATACTTGGCAAAATCGCGCTGACCGTATCCTTTCATGGAACTGTGAAAGCCACTTGTTGGGAAATTGATATAAAATGTTCGATCCAATACGAGATGTGAACAATCCGTTCCCGGTGTCACAAGCTGCGTATATGATTTCGAATCGGTAATTGATGGGTAACATACGGTTGGAGTATGTATAATCACATCATTTACATCACTAACATCAATTTCAATTTCATCCGAGCTTCCACCGAAATTATAGCATGGGGCATAAGTTATCGTGGCTTCTGAATCCCAGACTCCGTTTTCTTTTTCGGAGTCAATCAACAGATAGCTTCGATATAAAACATCCTGTCCAATAGCGGTTGGAGAAGGAAACGAGCCTGGTTTTGGTGTTTGCTTCTCGCAAGCAGATCCGTCCATAACGGTCGTCCCATTAACAACTAGTGTGTCATTTTGAACCTTATATTGATCAACCGTCCAACCATCTTTTGGGGTTTTTGTAATACCACCGGTGGCAGACAATGATACACTTGGAGCTGAATAAGTGCCTCCTGGAGTAATTGTAACCGATTCGTCAGGAAGAGAATAATTATCAACGGTTGCATCCTTAATACTATAGACTGTAAGCGAAGATACCTTCCAATAAGAGTATTCACGCTCTACAGACTTCGTATCATGGGAATGTGTTGTAGTCGTAAGCGGTAAGCCGGTTATAGGATCTTTTTTGACCTTCCCGGTATCCGGATCAATTACATTCTCACTATGCGAACATGATATATACTGCGAAAAGGTCTTTTTCCCATGTGTTCGTTTGAATGTATACTTATACAGATAGCCATCTGTAGAAAGATTCACATACTGAGTTTCCGATGTCGGGATACCCTGAGTTGAATCAAAGGCCTCATTACCACGGTTGTCAGCTTGAATTACAACCTTTGTACTATTGGGAATAAGGTATGAATTAGATATTGTATCTTCATCATCTTCTGACTTCGGATTAGCTGATTTTGTTTTATAGTATACATTGATTACTGTTCCACCCTCTAATACGGTAAAATCCTGACGGGCTTTAGGAAGCCAGTTTTTGTATTCTTCAGTTAATGCCCCAGATTTATCAACGAAAGATTTACCCTTGTATTTAACTGACTTGGTATTCTTAGCAGCTTTACGTGCCCCATTGGAAAAAGCACTTTTAACATTACTCTCCTTCGTGCAATATAAGTAGTATTTGCTCAAATCCCCATAGGTGTTAGGACTTCCGTTTGGAATAACACTCGTTAATTTTGCCGGAATGCTCTTAGAGCTGGTGTCTATAGGTTTTCGCCCATAATAATACAAGCCATTGTAATCGTACTTGCCATTAGCGAGCTTCTTACCATTTCCAGACAAGCCAAGACCATTACCTTCTGCAATAGACCCCTTTCCTGTTATAGTGGACTGCCACTGGCTGTCATCACCGGTGTTGATATTACGGGTGAAATAATTCCCGTTAGCATCCTTTTCAATACGTCCGGCTTTACTGTTCGTCACAGAAGTGACAAGTCTCCATTTGCTCTTGTACCACTGATAGTAATTGATTGTTACCGGGGATTCCTGCGCAACATAATTTACCGGAATGTCATATCTTGCCTGCCAGCCCCAATCACATGAATTGCTCCAGCCGATACCGCTCCAATAGTGACCGTTAACCGTTCTTCCATAGCGTGTTTTCCTCATCTGGGAGTAGGTATAGCAACGTTCTGTCAAATTCTTGCCGGTGCTTGGCTTATATCCCTGCAATACTCCCTGCAGATAAAGTTTGTCGCCCGTCTTTTGAAGGGATTTGTAGTCAACCCCAGCCTTGTCGCATAGTTGCTTAACATATTTGTACGGAATGGTAAAAGATGTATATATAAGACAATCCTTCTTGGTTTGATCCTTTTTACAACCTTTTGGCATGCTGTCAAAGAAAATACAGTCAGATGCTTTTGCATCCTTTTTTCCGTTCTTTCCGGTAGGTTCTTTTGTGATATAAAATCCGACTGTTTTCCAATGAGGAGTTGTGCTGCTTGATGCAGGAGCCGCAGTTAACTCAAACGTCAAATCACCGGTCGTTTTATTAATTTCTGCCTCCACTCCGTTTGCAGCCAATACCTTTTCCGGTGGATGAATATATAAAGAGGTGATCAAGACGACAATCAAAAGAAATGGCGCCAAAATGATACGTTTTTTAGGCATAAACAGTTCTCCTTTCCCATATTTGATGCATTCTAGGCACAACCTAAGATCTTTTGTCAAGAATAATTATTAAAAATCACCCAATAGAGTTAGGAGGTAGGATGAAATAGGAAAAGATATGCAACAGAAGCAGGGCATAAAAATAAGGATACCTTATTCAGATATCCTTATTAAAAGCTATTTAGATTTTATAATCACATTTGCAAGATCATCATCCTTCATTCCCATTTGAGCAATTTGACCATTATTTCCAGAAACGCTTACAATCATCTCATCACTGTATGTAACTGTTTTATGTGACTCAAGCCCTTTCATAGCGACATAATTACCAAAGATTACCTCGTTTTGCTTCTTGGTTGTTGCTTTTGGCACACTTCCGCTTTTTACTTTAAGTTGAATAAACACCTTTACATAATAAGAAGTACCATCTTTCCAAACCATAGATGGATCTACAACTATCTTAGAACTTTCAACCACGATTTTGCGAGCTTTCGCGTTCTTAACATACTTATTGATATCTGCGGTCATGTCTTCCGGACTGAAATAAGTATTGGCAAGCTCGGTTTTCCATTTAGAGTTAAATGTTTTCTTGTAATTCACATTGAGGCGAAGCTCCAGGTTCTTACGAACGGTATCGCAGATCAGATCAAGATCATCCCCTGTCTCTTCTTTGAATGTTTGCTTTGAATTATCATAGTGCCATCCATCATTATTTCTCTGTTTACTGTACCACATCTTCTTTTCATAGAACGAATTTGGAAAGCTTGCAAGAATGTACGGGTATTCCTTGTAATTCTTTGGCAGATTAATGGTACGTGTAAGCTGGCCGTCATAGGTAAGCTTAAAACGCTTGCTCTTGTCTGAAAGACGCTTCACAAGGGTGTTCGCTTGCGATTTTGTGATCTTCTTTGTTGGAGATAACTTTCTGTCCTGCGAATATTTGCCGTTGCTCTTACCAATCATGATGCCCTTTGTGTAACACATGATCAGAGCATCTCGGTATGCAGCTTTTGCTTTCTTAAGATCACTGATGCGGTTATACTGCTTTACATACACCCATAGTTCATAATCATAGGAATACACTCCGCCATTGATGGCATAATCTGCTTTTTCAAGCAGATAAGCAGCAACTTCGGTTGTTGTGGCAGCTTTGGTATTTTTTAACGCCCCGTCAGCAAGAACATCCACCTTAACAGCTTTGTTGATCTTGTCTGCAAAATCCGCGATCGAAATAGTAGAATTGTCTGAGCTAGCAGCTGGTGTATTCTGCGGCACCGCCGTCAGAATAAAAGACGCTAGCATGACTGTCGAGAGAACGGCAGAACATAAACGTTTTTTGATTGTAGTTCGATTTCTTCTCTGTTTTCTCATAATTTCTTTCCTCCTGTTTGAAATCCGGTATTGCACACCGGATATACTGAATTGATATAGTTTCTATTCTCTGTGTCTCACTGACAAAATAGTAAGCGGGACACGGTGTTATCCTATGCTCTTACGATACCATTTCCGCAAATGGAACACAAGGATAATGCAACAAAGAATTTTTCACAACATGAGTATATATCCTTACATTCATATATGTTGAGTAATGAAAGCACCTGTGCTACGCTATGATAGGAAAATTTATGCATAACGAGAAAGGAGCGCACCTATGTTTGACATTGACAAGATGCATGCCATTCGTACAGAAAAAAGAATTTCAAGGACAAAACTTTCCAATCTTTCAGGAGTCCCTAAAGAGACGATCGAATCCTGGGAGATGCATTATGCAAATCCAGTCCGTATTAACGACCTAAATAACATCGCAATCGTACTAGACTGCTATCTCGATGATTTTTTGGAAGATGGAAAGTATTTCCCCTAAAAGTTACATACCTATCTATACGACAGCAGATACCATGTCCACAAAAGCGTTTTCAAAGTCAATATGTAACTCATCACCCATGGATTTTGCCGATAAGGACTCTCTCTTCGATGGTATAGGTACATGCTTTCCTTGCTGCAGTAGCTGTTTTATACAGGAGCAAAGACTTGCAGATGCCGCATTCGATACCTCTGCTCTGGTTTTACTTTCAACTTTAAGGTTAGTAAAATCGGGAAAGATAACACAATAACCATGTTCTTCACGATAAAAACATGCAGGGTACTGATAAACGGCATTCTTTAACCCCACTGTCAGTTCGCAAAGAATGCCATCATCCGGGCAAAAACCATATATTTCCCCCAACTCTGGAATACTAATATCATTAAGTGCTGTTGCTTGCGGAATTGGCGCACCATTAGCAAAATTCATCCTAAGATAAGAGCACAAAGCAGACTTTGCACGACATAAAGCCGCCTCCTTATTCCCAGCGGAATGAAAAAACGTATGAAAATCCGGAAACACAACAAAGTATCCGTTGTCCTTAACCAGACAGATAACATAGGTATATAACATTTCATTTCCTCCCAATATATTATTTAAAAAATTCCACATCGCCATAAGAAAAAAGATAGGTAAGAGCCGAGTAAAACCATTTTACATTCGACGGATCCGAATACTTAGGATTCATGAAATATAATGCACCCATACTGTGATCCGGTTCACTCAACGCTTTTTTTACCGCATTTCTTGTAGATTCTGATACGACTACTGCATAATAGCGACCGTTCGATACCGGAGAAAACTGTCGCCCGGCAAAAATAACATCGTGTATTGTGTTTGGAAATTTAGCACTCGCAACGCGATTTAAGATAACATCACAGACCGCTATGCGGGAATCCACGCTTTCCCCACCGGCTTCAGACTCTACAATTCGGCACAGTTCATTAAATTCCGTGTCGGTCAAATCTCCGTAATCGGAATGACCGGATACAATACGGCGTGCACAGATAAAGTCGTCGCGGGCAGTAACACTACTTATTTTAATACCATCCCTTGGATTAGACGCATTTATCATCTTACCATCACCGATATAAATGCCAACATGACCGTTATAACATATTACATCGCCAGGGAGTGCCCTATTTTCATCCCACGTAGATCCACAGACATCCTGACCACAACCGCGCAAGGCGGAAGATCCATGAGGAAGGGAATAGCCAAAGTGTTCGTATATCTTCATAACAAAACCGGAACAATCGCAACCATCGGTAAGGCTCTCTCCGCCCCAAACATAGGGATTCCCTAAAAACTGCATGGCATATTCAACAATTTCATTCATCAGACCGGTGCAGGTACTATCTGCGGTTTCGACAGGAGCTGAGACAATCTGTGTTTTTTCGTAATCCTCGTCAGTACCATACATAGAGAGTGCTTCTTCCGGATACAGATCCTCAAAGGTTTGAAGGTCTGGTTCCTGAGCTGCTGCGTAGATATTATGTACGTCAACATCTGAAACAGGAATGTAGCTTTCTACACCGTTTTCTTTTAGAGAATACGTATCCCCTTCCTGCTTGCTGACTTTTATAACCGTATTCTTTGCAAAAACAGATAATACCGCCCCATCACATGCACTGTCCTCATAGGAAAATGCTGTGTTTGCAGAAACGATTGCTTCTTTATCAAAATATTTATCTGCATACGTCTTGGCTTTTTTGTCAGTCAAATAGCCATCTTTTGCAGTAAAACCGGTGTATTGACCTGACTGGATCAGATACCAGTTGTCACCCTCTGCAATTAGCTTTCCTCCGCCACCAGAAGGAACCATACCGATCAGATTTCCCTCCAAGGTATTACTTTGATAGAGAAAACTTGGGTCTTCCTCTGTGTATACGATAAGATTGTCTGTCTCAATAGTGTCTTTCTTTGGTGCCGCAGACGAGTCTTCCTCATTCACTAAATTGTCTGAGGATGAGTCCTCTGAGATTCCTCGAATCGCAGCAGATATACCCGCTTGCAGAAACAAGTCTTCAGAATTGATATCGGATTCACCCTGCTCAGGAACTGATTCAATCGGTGCCGCATGAATTATACTCGGAAGCAAAAATGCTCCAGAGGCAACAATGCAAAGAAAGAACTGAATTCTTTGGCTTTTCACAATGCCCTCCTATACTTACTATAAAATCAATCATTTTATGGATTATAAGAATAAGCTATAAAGATTTGTCAAGAAAAAATGAATATGAAAATAAGGGCGTTAGATTTGTAGAGAAAAAGGATTACCTCACAATGAGATAATCCTTTACCCGTTAACATCAATATACTTATACATCAAAGAAAGAAATAGCGTCTACAACTTTCCTATCAATATCCTGCATTTCCTCCGTCCTGCTCTGGGTATCACTACATGCGGTAGATACCACATTACAAGAAGCAGACACTTCCTCGGCAGAAGCGCCAAGCTCTTCTGATATTGCACCGAGATTCTCAGAGGTTTCCACTAATTGCTCCTTTACATGGCCCAAAGCATTAATCATTTCCCGAATCTGAGAGATTTGTTCCATACTGTCGGATACGGCATCAGAAAGAACCATAAATTTCTTTTGCGTATGAGAGATGTTTTCCTGCTCCGTTTTCGTGGTACTTGCCACATTGTCTGCAGCGCGGACGGTATCTTCACTAAGCTCTACAACATTTTCAAGAATTCGCTTGATTTCCTGAGAACTATTCGCAGTGGAATCTGAAAGCTTTCTAATTTCTTCTGCGACAACAGCAAAGCCACGACCGGCTTCTCCGGCTCTAGCGGCTTCAATGCTGGCATTTAGTGATAAAAGGTTTGTCTGAGAAGAAATTTCCTCAATGACAGAGACACATTTACTGATCTCATCGATTGCCTCATTTGTTCTATCAACCATTTCCATGATCCGACTTACAGCTTCCACTGATTCGGCAGAGGATGATAATACGTAATTCATTTGAGTTTTGGCACTGTCATTATTCTCTTCGATCAGTTTTGCACTTTCCTGCAAATGATCGATATTGGATTCCAACGCATCAATATTAGAACTTAAAACCACGGCCTGTTCGGTCATGTTTTGAACGTGTTGTGCAACTTGTTGGGATGTTTGAGCGACCTCTCCCACTGCATTACTGATCTGTTGAATATTATCAGCGTTGGCTTCGGTTTTATTCTGAACATCAGAAATTACTGAACTCAGCTCATCCGTTGATGCTTTGACTGCGGTAAGCGAATTCTTAAGAGCATCTTTTAAATGAATGGCAGAATCCCGAATATGAGCACTTTCTCTTACCCTTGTATTAACATTGGTATCTACTAAGATGTTGCCGCTCGCAAGTTCTTTCGTAATATGAACCATCTTATTCAACGGTTTTACAATCCGTTTTGTTAAGAACAAAGCTAGTGCACAAAACGCAAAAATCATGCCGAGTGTTGATGCCAGCATAACTTTTGTGACAGCTCTGTTTGCTGCTGTGGCATCTGACGTATCTGCAGTTAAAACCGCAATATAATGATTATCTTCTCCAATATAATAAGCTGCGGTCTTATTCACATCATTGTAAACATAGTCAATAGCACCACTTTGATCAATCTTCTCCCCTTTTTCCAAGGAAGCAGCAAGCCCACGTACCGCATTATTGGTAATCATGGTACCTTTCTTTGATTCATCTGGATGGTAAAGAACAATGCCGGTATTATCTACAAAATAAAGATATGCAGATGGAAAACCGAGACCTGACACATGATTCAATTCTTCTACCACGTTATCAATATATGTACCGGCTCCGATATAACCGATTGGTGTAGAACCATCATAAATAGGCATATACATTGACATGATAAGTTCTCCGGATGCAGGAGAATTGATGATACCAATGTTATATACGGAATCCTTGTCAGTGCTCATCGCATCCTGTAATTCCTTTAAGCTGTCGCCCTCTCTCATGATCTTACCGACAACTGCATCACTTGGATGTGTCAATACTTTGGAATCCCAATTTGCAAGGTAAATACCTTCCCAGCCATCAAGTTTTTCGAAGAAACCCTTGGTGTAGTTCTCTGCTTCTTTGGCAAATTCCGCATTATTTTGGTCTTTCAGATAATTGACAATGACCGGAGATGTTGCAAAGGTCTGCATTGTTTTCTTTGCATTTTCGGTTGAATTATCAAACGCAACACCCGTTTCTGAAATCAATGATGTCATGGATCTCCTCAACTGATCCTCTGATTCTTTTGAAGTTACGCTGTTCATCACAATACCAAGGATCAAGGATATGGTAATGGTTGGGACAACGACAAACATCAATAAGATACCATAAAAGCTTAGACGATATTGTTTAGAATGGGATACGGTTTTTGATTTACTTGATTTTTTGTTCATAAGCAAAATACCCTCTCATTAATTTATTATTTGAGGGTATTATAGGAATAACCCAAAACGATTTGTCAAGAAGAAAGGTAAAAAGATAAATACGGAACCGATAGGTGATTTTCACATAATTTTCAACCGTTTTACACACTTCTGAACGACCTCCTTCCGTCTCTTTGAAATATTTGACTGCTTTACTTATTTCAGGAAACTTTGCATCTTCAAATGCATTCTTCCTTAAAAATAGCTGCAACAATTCTGACTTGTCAGAATTTTCCTTTATTTCGGCATTAGCAAAGAAAATATCCTCTTTATCATATACCGGAAATTTTACAATATACATTCATTGGCAAAACAACTCCTAGAACTTGTGCCCTTTTGCTCACGGCTTGAAAAAATAACAGCCCATGGCTGGCACCACAAGCTGTTGATTAAATATCAAATGCACCATATTGGAATCGAACCAATATTTGCCATCAATAAAGCTATGCATAAAGAGTGAGACTCAGACCAAAAGGAGAACCGCCCTCCCCTTGCCATGAGATCTGAAGCTCACAGGAACTTGGTATTAACGAAAGGCGCAATAGCAGGCATGCCGATTCGTAACAGAGGCTGCACGAATCCAAAAGACGGATGGAGAAATTCGGTAAAGTTTTTAATGAAACCCGAATATCCGAAAATCAGATATTTTCCTCTGAAAACCGCTTGCCAAATGATGACTGTTCTACCATTAAACTAATGGTGCAAATACCGGCCCCGGGTAGAGCCGGCTGTCCGTGAGTGGACCAGACTGTATGGTGTCCGCATAATATTTGTTACTTAGGAGAACTAAATGAATTTATGCGTCACGTACATGCACATCTGACACATGACTGTCAGTACTCCATTAGATGCATTTACTTATGAAGTATCTTCTCATTAAGAATGTACCAGCAAAAGCTACTTTGACTGTATCTGCATATAGTAAGGTGGACGTTCAAAGCATTCCTTTGCTTTCGGATCCACATCTTTTCCGTCACGGAATTTTCGAGCGTGAATCTCATTACGCTGATTGCGATATTCCTTACTTGATTTATGATACATAAGCAGCTCCTTTCCCTCACTACTGAGGAGGCCTGCTGCCTTGGGCAGCAGGCAAATGAAAGAAATTAAAAAGGGTATACACATCAGAAAAAGTATTTCTGACATAGTGGATAGTAACATATTCCCCTCGTGGCACAAAGAAAAATGAACTAAACAATTTTTAAATGCATCTATGGGGGAATACCTGCCACTTTTAGCGGCAGGATTTAAAAATAAGAGGTAACTTGCGGCATAGTCTTTCAAAGTCAGGTGGCTGACATTGAAAGACCAGCGCACAATATTACTATCGCAAAGAAAAATAAACAAACATTTTCCTGCGATAGTGAAGTATAGTCATAACCCTAAACAAAAAGTCAACACCTGAAATCAACAAAATACGAGTAATTTTTCGAGGGTAATTTTTCAAAGTCAACGCAACAAAGCTATTGCACTGAATCTGGTGGAATTTTTATTGATAATTATAAGTGATATGAAAGAGCATGTACAAAAAAGGACCACCTCAGTTTGAGATGATCCTTTTAAACAATTACATACTTTCTTATTTTTTTGAAAGTTCATTAAGGGCTTCATTATATTCGCATTCAGAATATTGTTGGAGAATTTGCTCTTTTGAAGCATTCAATGTCGCAATCATAAATTTAATAGAGTCAATATTGGCTTTTGTAACAGCCTTATGCACATAATTTTCTATTACTTCATACATGGTGCCAATCCCCTTCTTCATTTTTAACATCAGGTTTTGAATGTCTGTTTTGTATGATACGTTACTTCTTAATTCTTTTAATATATTTTCTTTTTGCTTAGACAAATTTAGATGATAGTTATCCCGACAGACTATTGTTCAGTGGAAGGAATTGCCTGCTCCGTATCATCGGTATCACCGCCTACTTCTGCTGAAATTTTTTTGATGGTCGTTTACAGTTAATGCAAAGAGGCGACAGACTTTGACCACTCTCCGGAGTGCCGATAACTACGAGACTAGGATCTGGGATATTCGTAGGAAATGGAACTGTGTATATTTCATCTTTTTCTTTGATTTTCAAAAACATAAATAACTCCTTTCAGATGACCTGAAACCAAAAATCATCTTAATTTAAAATCTGTATGATTATTGTTACGATACAAAATAAAATTATTAATATTGTCATTATAATATTCTCATTATCTTCTGCGCCTAACACTACCGCCGGCATCAATATCTCCTGATACGTTCCCACAAGTTACTGAACCACCTGCATCAATGCCACCATCGACATTACCACTTACCCCGAAATGCTCACGTCGGCATTAAGATGTGGGTTTGGTAGATCAGATGCGGATACACTGCCGGTCAATAGCATAAACCCACAAACGATAATAGGTATTAATAGAATAGAATATATCATCAGAACCCCCTCCTTATTGGTATACGCCCAAAGAGCATCAAAGGCAAATAAGACGGTGCCGACCAATATCGTCAGGCTTCCTGACATGATAGTCTCGTTCATCACAAGATGATTAACCATTATAATAATTCCGATGATTACCGATACAATGCCTGGTAAGGAAAACAGAAGAAACCCAAGAAAAGCTTCTTCTCTCTCGTGTGCGGCTGCTATCCCAATAATAGCAAGGACTATGCCAACGATAATAAATATAATTCCAGCCATATTTCATACCTCTCTCTTCCTACATAATATTGTAAAACCTTCATCACACATTATAGGCATATCCCCAAACAGAATGTCAACACTTATGATACTTATATGTTTTTCGCCATGTGTCACAAAGGGGCGAAAAACTGCCACACTTCTTTCTTTCCCGGCACACCCGTTACATGCCTTCTTCCTGTAAGATCCCCTTCTCTCCGCTTTGCTCTCGAAAAGAATTTGCACGCCTTCCATATCCGGCACGACCGAAAGTAACCGGCACTGCTGCACATGCAAGAATATGCTGCTGTCCTGCCTTCATATTACATCCGATCCTATATTATATAGAAGAAACCCATATCCACTTGTTTAACCCCGTAGGGGCTTCTTTCTGAGATAACAAAGAGAATAAAAAGAGAAAAAGAAAGAGGGCGCGCGCGCCAGAGCCGAGGAAGGGGCAAGAAAGAAACGGTCAGACAAACAGTGTGAGCCGCAGCAGTAAAATGGAACGATGCAATGCAAATTACAACGCCGGAGTGACGGGCAGCAGTCAGCTACAGGGATATCACGGACAACGAGAGCCAAAAGAAAAAGTGATTCCATCCGGCAGCCTGCGGGGATCCGGAAATCAAAAAGGGAAATGCGGCGGAGCAAGCCATGGGTTTTTCGCCCCTTCTGTGACACATGGCGAAAAACATGTAGAGGACGAAAGTATGTTATATTAAGTAGATAATAAACAATGCTAAACAGAAAATAATTAACCAATACTCCTGCACTTTGCGTAGAAAAAGACCACAAGGAAATCCCCTGTGGTCTTATAATAACTACCTTTCTTAAGTTGTTTACGCACATATGGAATACTTCTGTTCCAACATCTCCATATGATTGTTTATGAGTAACAGTGCAAGAATCGCATCTACGTCTATGCTATGCGGAGCAATCTCCGTTTCCCAAGCACCCTCCACAAATAGTTTCCATGAGGTAAATATTCCATCTTCCCATTTACTTCCGGCAGAATTCTCAAACCATAACTGGTTTGCAAATATCCTATCCGCAAGAGAGATAAGATCTTGGAATTCTTCCTCATCCTTAATGGACGCATGCGCTTCGGCATAGGAAAGGATTCGGTTAAGACGCTTATTCCGCACGACCATGAGGGTGCTGTCAAAAGCCTCCCATTCAATCAGACTATATACGGTCTGCAAAATCTCTGGGACAAATGCATAGCACTCTTCCAGATTTTCTTCAGCAACCTGATAAAGCATTTCTTCAAACGCTTCACTATCGCCGCTGTCATCCAATTCCTTTAACGCCTCAAGATCCACTCCGGTTAAGAATGGCTCCTCGTACAGTTCCCATCCACATTTTTTAAATGCCCTGTCAAGCAGCATTTCATATCCCATATTAAGATCTTCTACACACTCCACGCGGGCTAAGCCATGACCTCTTTCCATCGGGGATATATCGACCGTTACACCAAGCAGTCTCGCAGCAATGATCAACTGCAGCTTCTTGGTAACGGCATATTGTAGCTGCGCAGATTCATCATAGGAGAACTCCTCATCGCCCGGAAGTGACGGGATTGAAAAAGTAGCCTCTCGGATCGCATCCAGTGTTCCGCGCAAAAACTTATCTTCCTGAACACCTAACATTACGCCACCTCCTTGTTTTGAGATGTACTCTCTTCAAGGATTCGGTCGCACAGAGCATCTAAAAGTGCCATATAGATCAGACAATGTGGGCGGAATAGACTGTTGCTTACTTCTTCTCCTGTTTCAGGGCAACTAAAATAGTAATGAGAAAAGCTATAACCGCGGTCTGAAACACACCCCTTTAAGTAATAGCCAGGTACGCGCTCGGACAACTGCGCTACATCCCCTAACAGAGAGGAAAACAAATCCCAATATTTACGGTCACTCTTGGCAATCCCATATGCTTTGCCAACTTTAGGGTTCCTGTAAATATCGTAATAATCCACCAGAACCCCGTAATCAAGATATGATTCTATGACTGAACATACCTCATTCGCATACATAGAATCATCTGGCGAGAGGAACTCTTTCACCGCTTCGGTAAAATGTTCTGAATCCGGCGAAAGCTCCATTGCAAGATCGTCAATGTCATAAGAGTGCATCTCCCATCCGAAATAAGAGAAAAATTCACCTCTTAAATCATCCATAAGCTCTCCGCAGGCATATAATTCATCCATTAGATCGTCCGTAATCTCATCCTCGTCCGTTTCTGGACAATTCAAAGTGTAATCCGAAAGATCAAAGGGAACTTTAATTCCCCACTCCCTTAATGTTTTGAGTGTAATAACCGTTGCAATCTTACGCTTTGGAAGGAATGACGAAGACTGTACATCACTCATCCATTCGACACCATAATTACCCAATAAAGCGCAAGTCTCATTAAACAGTCGGCTATACTTTGCATACGCAGCTTTGATCTGCTCAAAACCCATTTTCTTCATAAAAACCACCTTTCTGCGGATGTCTACAGACATCCGCCTAATCAAAACCAGCTATATGATACTGTCGCACGATCTCCTTCATTACAACAGACATAAGTCCTGCTGCTGCAATATACAATGGATTTCCCGAGTATCCATCACAACAATAACACTGTGAGTCGGAATAGTAAAAGAATTCATTCCTTACTCTCCCATTCATAAGATTCACTCCAACTTCTTCTGTATCTCCACTTGGAAACGGAAGAAGTGCCATTTTAAGAAGTTCGTGAAACTGTTTCACCAGAGCATCGTTTGTTATTTCTGGATGCTCTTTTTCATACAGCAACACCTTCTCGGCATTTGGATTATGTATAAAGATTACCTCCTGGCAGTAATTACATTCATCTTCATAACAAAAAGCAATCGCTTCTTTTATGGTGTCTTCATGCTTTACTGCTTCAGGATATTTCATGATGTAATCGGCATACGTTGTTTCCACAGCGTACTGACGTTCACTTTCCTCATATAGTCCATCTTCGCATTCGATTTCACTGGAGATTGGAAACCGGTCAATATTCCAACCAGCGTTCTCATAGACACTATGAAAATACCCTTCTACACAATTGCCATAGTCCATGACGCAATCCATCACAATCTCCTGCATTACTTCAATATCATTCTCCTTTGGACGTTCTATGGAACAAAGCGATACATCCGCCTCTATTCCGTTCTTTTCTAATATGCGAAGACTGATCGCATGAGAGATCTTGCTAACAGCCAATAATTCTGCATCTGGGAAGCCTCCACAAGAATTAAGATTACTCTTATGGATCATCTCCCCATTTTCCTTAAGATAAGAGATAATGCTGTCTCTATCTGTTATATCGAACATCTTATCCATGAGCAGTCTCCCTCAACATTTCTCTGTTTACCGGCTGGAATCGTGCAAAGTATTTGAACGCATCGAAATACGTGATGCCACAATAGACCATTCCTTTCAAAAGAACCGGTACAACACTAGAAAAAATGATTCGGGCAGCGGTAAGGTTTGTTACCTGATGTTGCGGAGCACTCTCATTGATCGCACCACAGCTGATCTCTGAAGCACTTGGCGATGTGTCCGTCAGTACGTTCGGAAAATAAAATGAACGTACCGGAGACTGATCAATTCCATTTGCTCTTACGGCAACGACAACCTCTCCGGTTGACCACTCATTCGCAGAATCAACATAGACACTATTGTCTTTGCCAAGATGATACTGCTGCATCACACGGCGAGCGGCATGATTGTCAACTCCTCCGATCAGCAGTACATGATCATACGATGCATCCACAGAAGCAATGGCGCTATAAAGATCCTCTACCGTGTCAAGATAATGCGGCCATGAAAACAATCTTTCTTGTAGCATTGGATAATCAGCAGCGAGATCCTTCATAAGGATCTGTGCCTTATTCTGCATGATGTCACGTTCCCCATAAGGCTGACGCTTGACATTTTTCCCCTCCACACGATCACCATCGATCATCAGAAGTGAAATATTCTTCTTTTCGAGCATAAGATGCGGGAATTCTTTACAGAAATTACCTCCCGTACCACCGGTACCAACACAGACAACAAGCCATGCGTCGTCCTTTTTGCAGAACTGACGAGCATATTGTTTATCAGCCGGCACCATGTATGGAATATCTGAAAGCATCAGATTGTTGTCATACATCTGCGTGGCAATCGTCATACAGATATGTGATATTTCAAGCATTCTTTCAAGTCCACATGTCTTTGTGAGCTTGGTTCTTTGCTTTACATTTCTTACAAGATCGCCAATATCTGCCATCTTCGAGATAATCTCAACATCTGTCTTTGTTGGTCGGATAATCAGCACACTCGCAAATCGCTGGTCAAACATCTTTATACCTTTTTTGCATAGCCCTTTATCAGAAAAATCATATACAACAAAAAGTTCTCTATGATTTCCATAACCAAACTGTTTGGACAGGAAGGCTTCTATGCCATTCTCATCAAGCATATTGGCGTATGCCACAATATTAAGATCTGTATACGCAGCGGATAGCACACCCTGCATTACACCAGCTCTGTTCCATCCGATATCATCATATAAGTATGCACCATTTTTTTCTGCATCTAACTCAGTCACATCGTCCGGATCTAGTACATACAGTGTACTAGAAATTCTTTCATCCCGGCAGGTCCCCAGAAATCTTGCAAGTTCTTTTGCAAAATAGCTGCCGGCACCGGACAAACCTAATAACAAAAAATTAATATTAATCATATATAAACCGGAGCTGCAGTTAATGCAGCTCCTACCTCCTCTCTTAGATCTTCAAAATAGTTGCATTCACAACCTGCTGCACCATAGCTTTCACATTCTCACATTCCACATTCACGCGGTATGTTGTTCCTTCAATCCTTACAACGAGGATCTCACGGTCATCATCCGGTGTCACAGACACCACGTCATCTGATATGGTGTGATATAACTGTTCAATGGCACTTGCTGCCAGTTGCAAATCTTTCTTTTTCTGATCTGTCATAATAACCACCTCTCCTCCGCTTATGCGGATAAACCTAAAAACAATTTGAAAAATCTCTTAATGGATGTACCTTATCTTCCATCTTGGCAGACAGTTCTTCATACCAATCACGTGTCTCTTCATCAAGTGCAAATACCTGACCGGGATCATGAATCGATACAAAGTTTCCTCCGGTTCCTGCACGAAGCAGAAACTGAGGTCTGTCATGAACAGTTCCGACAACACCATACAGTCTGCTTCCTACTTCGTCTTGATTATCGACCGAAGAAAAGAAAGCATCAAAATGACAATGCGAATGGATATCCATGACAGGATACCTGTCATATAAAAGTGGATCCGACGTAGTAACACTCGAAGGTGTTACGCCCTGATCCGGCAGTTCCAAAAAATACTCGCTTGTCTCTGGATTCCAATAGATCCGCACCAAAACTTCCGTTTGATACGTCTGCTCTACCAGGATAAAGAAACTTACAATATCCTTTAGGATGCTCCCTGGAATCTTCGGAAGGCGGTACTCATAAGTACCAGCCTCCGGATCTCCTTTTGTAGCCTGAATGAATGATACCGGTGAGGATTCTACCCGATAGGTACGGCTCTCACTGATATAATTAAACAGCTCATAATGTCCACTGTCTCTTCTTGCTACAACCTCTGCTTTTGACGTAACATTTTCCATATCTGCCACCTTAACCTTTCGATGAACCCTGCAGAATCGGAATCAGAAGCTTACGCTCTTTATCGTACCGGATCTGCGTATTCTTGTTATCATACTCAGGGTAAATGGTAGCACAATAGTCTACGAGTTCCTTCTTCGTTACCTTCTTCTTGCCATCGAAAAGCTCCGGAGAAAGAGGGATTTTATTGAAGATAAATGACAGTGTTACATCTTCGGTTGGAAATGTTTCCTCTTTCTTCGCACTCTCCTTGGTAGAAGCAGACGGTGTAGAAGGCTTAACATACATAGTGACAAGAACAATGTTCTCTTCCTCCATGTAGCGAAGCATTAAATGCCCTTCCTCAAAGTCCGGATAACGAGCAATGATCATCTCACGGATGATAGCTTCATCATATACCGCATTACCGGTATACTCCGTTCCTTTCTTGGTAAGATAAGCATTATAGTCTTCCTGCGTGATCTGCCAATTTTCTCGGCCGTACAGACACAGACGAATCGGGAAACTCAATGTCGAAGGCATCTTACCGTTATCAAATACAGGAGTAATGTAATTACCCTCTATCACAAAGGAGGCATACTTAAACGCCGGATGGATTTCACCAAGCACTTTCTGCAGCTGATCCAAAGGAACCTCGCACTCCTCATCTGTCATTACTGACGAAAAATCAAGTGCATGTCCCGCAAGACTCATATGAGAATCCTTATTCAGTTTCACAGAACCCTTCCTTACGGCAAGAGTACTGTTTGAAACTGTCCACGCCTTTGCATTCCTATTGTTGACTTCTACCGATGTCGATTTCGCCTGATATTCAGGGCAGATCGCTTCGATCTCAGCCTTTAACTGCTTTGCCGTGATACCATCTTTATACTTGTCCTCGTTTACCTCAATAACAAAAGGCTCACGATAACCGGTATAGACTGTAATCGGTAAGGAATACATGATGTCTTTTGGTGCATCCTTCTTTGAACTCTTGGATGCTCCTTTTTTTGTTGTTTTCGATGGCTTCTTCTCTGCCTTCTTTGTCTCCTTTTCTTCCGGTGTTTCTACTGCTACACCAAACATGCTAAATAAATCCATAATAACAACCTTTCTGCCCGCATCTAACGCGGCGGGCCTGCATAATCAAATAATTAAATGTTAATTAATCTTCAAGTTCTTTGATTGAGCCATCCTCGGCTACATAGAACTCATCCGACATCATTGCAACCGCAAGAACAACGGTTTTCTGTGATACAGAAAGGGACTTCCACTTATCTGCATTAAGCACTGCGACCACATCGTCGTTTTCGCAATCAGCTACAAGTTTTTCCCACTGTTCATCAGACAGTGACGTGTCCCATGTCCACTTATCAGATCCATCATCCTTAAAATCATTGCAGAATATCTCACTCTGGCAACTGGTACAGTACCCCGTCTTAAGGAATTCACGCTCAAACACATCAAAATCCGGTAACAGGTTTTGAATTAGTCCATTTTTCGATTCACAATAATTTCGGAATTCCTTATATCGCGCATCGTCAAGTCTTAACGCACTCATATGTCCACACATAGGACACTCTCTTACAATAATTTGTTTTAATTCACTCATAATTTTCACCTTTCTCCGCAACAGCGGCAAATTACAATAAATCTCCAAGTAATTGATTCTCTTCTGCAAGAATCTCGGTTGGGAATGTTTCCATTCCCTTTAGCGTCTCAAATAATGCTCTCTGTGAAAGCACATACTCTGGAGCATTTCCAACAAATCGTCTCTGTGGCTTAAACAGATCATCATTTGTCGGAGATCCAAAGAACAAAGACACAACTGCATCCAGTTCCTTCATGCAGGATACTTCCCGAAGCTGATTGCTTCCCCAACAGATCATTCCTGTGTCATATACATTTCCAAATGGATACGCATATAACATGGAATTTTCATTTGGGTTTTCATCCTTCAGCGCCCATAGCTTGGAATCTGTAATACGTCCCGTCTCCACAACGAAGAAAAACACCAGCGAAGGGAATGGGACAATGTACTCCGTTCCCTGATATACCACAGGCATCTGTGTTCTCGGAAGGACAATCACGCAACGAAACGTTTTGTCCTGCGTCGGATGGATTGCACCGTCAAAATATCCATGCGGCAAACGTCCAATCCTTTGCAATGCACTTGTCGCCTCCTGGGATTCATACAGAAGGTTGATGTATTCTGAAAAAGTAATTACCTTAGATGTTACTTTTCCATCGTCATCTTTTACCTGAAGCCGGACGACATCAGCTACATCATCCTTAATTTTGGAAATTAATTCCATAAAATACCACCTTTCTACCCGCATCTTTTGTGGCGGGTCTACAAAACTCTTGAAGGGAAAGATCCCTTCATTTTCATTACATTGTTTGCCACGCTTGCTCTGCGTTTTTCAGCACTGGTACTGCCACCAAAATAGTGGTCCACCTCTGAGAGCATGGAAACCAGTTCCGTCGTCGGAATATCCTCAATCTGAGAAAGATCTCCAGCAGCAAAAACAACTCTCATAAAATCTTCCTGTCGCTTCTTCTGCTTTTCTTCCTCATTCTGTAGGTCATACTCCGAGACTGTCTGAAGGTCTTTGATGAATTTATCCATCTTAAAGCGAACCTTCATATTTACACCACCTTTCCCCGCATAAGCGGTAAACATAAACATAGACATCCTTAATTTTGGCAATAAAAAAGCTCCTGCTAAAAGCAGGAGCATCACAGCCTAATGTGGATACCTGAAATCGGATCTGCTGACGCAAATCCATAAATTAAGAATAAATATAATACTCTATAATACTAGCATAAATAAGAATCAAATACAATCTTTTCTTGTATAATATTCCCCTAAACTATCGGATTAATTGCATGTATATTCAGGGTAGCGAAGTTTTATTGCTTCCCCAAAATACGGTGCATAGGAGCAACAGAACAGATCTTCCACTGTATATTTCCTACTTTCCGATTGTGCCTCATCTTTTGACATTTCATCGGTCACGGAAGGCATACCATTGCAATATAAATTAAATGCCATTCTGACAACTCTAACACTTCCACTTGTCTGCCAGCCAGAACTCAAACAGTCAGGATTAACCATTCCTGTTTCAAAATCATAAATGTCACTGATGTGCTCTCTCGTGTCCCTGCTTATGCCAAGGCAGTAACACAATGCCATATGATACACATCCCTATAATTGACCTTCTCCAGCGCGGTTTTATAAAACTTATAATGTTCCTCACTCGTGAATTGAATCCCATCAGCCTCAAACATAATACATTCCCTCCCGACCGTAGATACTATATAGAGATTATACTCTACTGGGGGAAAAAAAGAAAGAACGAAATTATGATGCATAAGCACATAACTCCGCTCTTTCCACTAAAAACATATCATTTCTCTATCTCTCTATCATAGAAAGAAATTCTTTTTCACTGATAACTTGGATATTAAGTTCATTCGCTTTATCAAGCTTGGAACCGGCATTTTCTCCCGCAAGAAGATAATTCGTTTTCTTGCTCACAGAGCCAGATGCCTTACCACCGTTTGCTTCAATCAGATCAACTGCTTCTGACCTTTTTAAAGACGGAAGCGTTCCTGTAACCGCGATCGTAAGCCCGGCAAGCTTGTCGGATACATTCTCCTTCCTTTTGCTTTCCATATTTACGCCTGCTGCCCTGAATTTATCTAAGATCGCCTGCGTCTTTGGATTTGAGAAGAATTGCACCACTGCTGCCGCCGTCACATCTCCGATATCTTCAACCTGTGTCAGTTCTTTAGCCGACGCACGGCTTAATTCTTCAATGCCAGAGAATCTTGCCATCAGCTGCTTTGCGGTACTCTTTCCGACATTTCTTATTCCAAGACTGGTTAAGAACATCGCCGCATCATTTTTCTTGGAATTTTCGATTGCATCTAACACTTTATCCGTGTTTGTCACTCGACCGATAATTCCAAGATCAATTAAACGGTCTCTCTTTTCATGCAAGGAATAAAAATCCGCATAATCATGAAGAAAACCACAATCTACCAACTGCTCAATGCTACTTGCGCCAAGAGAGCGGATATCCATTGCATCCTTTCCCGCGAAATAAATAAGAGACCTCTTAAGCTGAGCCGCACACGCCGGATTGACACAGTAAATATCGCAGGAGGCATCATCCTTTACAAGAGGTTCACCACATACCGGACAAAACTGAGGAGCTTCATAAACTTCATCAGCAGTATCCAGCACACGCACAATCGCCGGAATAATCTCACCTTGCTTTCTGCAGATAGCTCTACATCCAGGTACAACACCCATCTTATTGATAAAATCAATGTTATGAAGAGTTGCACGCACAACACTCGTTCCACAAAGTCTTACAGGTTCTTTGAAACGTGCGCGGAACGTAAGCTTTCCGGTACGTCCTACCGCGACCTCAATATCATCAATCACAACCTCTTTTTCCTCTGGAGGGTACTTATAGGCAATATGGCCTGCCGAGTATTTATTCCCTTCAAAGAAATCTTTTCGGTATGCGATCTCATTGATCTTAACCACTGCTCCATCCATATCATAATCAAGATCGCCTCTGGTTTCTCCAAGACGAATGATTTCTGCAATCACTTCCTCCGTGGTTCTGCATAGGGTATGTTCCACTACTGGCACCCCAAGGGATTCCAAATAGTCAAGTCCTGCACACTGTTCGGTCATGAGTTCTCCGAGCATCTCGTCTGCATCCTGCACATTAAACACGAACATATGAAGTCCACGTTCTTTTACAAGCGCAGAGTTCTGTAACCTGAGTGTTCCGGCTGCAAGATTCCTTGGATTAGCAGCAACTGCTGCACCCATTTCCTCTTGTGTCTGGTTATACCGCTCAAAATCCGCGTGCGTCATATACACCTCGCCACGAAGTTCCACATATCCTTTAATAGGAAGTTCTTTCTTCACATCAGGTATTACAAGCGCAGATGCGGTAACATCACTACCGATGAAGCCATCCCCTCTTGATTCTCCAAGAGTCAGCTTACCTCCTAAGTAACGCTCTGTCATAGACAACCCATCTATTTTTCGTTCAACGGAAAATGTTGCATCCGGATGTACCTTGTGTACCTTTGCGATCCAGTCCCTTACCTCATCAAAGGAAAAGACGTCGTGGATACTGAGCATAGGCACATTATGTTTCACATCCGCGCCAAAATCATTTTCTGTTGTCCCACCAACTTTCTGAGTTGGAGAATCCGGTGTTACCCATTGTGGGTGCATCCTCTCCATCTCTTTAAGCCTAAGCATTAGTTGATCATATTCATAATCGGAAATTTCTGGCGCATCATCGTCGTAATATTTTTTCATATGATGATTGATCTGCTCCTTAAGCTTTACATACTCTTCTTTCTCGTTCTTTGTTTTTACATCCGGGTTCGCCCCGAACATTGTAAAGAGATCCATACAAAATACCACCTTTCTGAATTTTTAAGTCACAAGGGGAAGATTCCCTCTCCCCCTTGCAAAACAAAATAATATCAAATGTTATATATAAGTACCCTTCCGGTATCGCTATAAATGTTTCCAGTTTCATTCATCTTAAAGACTTTTTTACCCTTACTGATCATTGGAAGAGCAAAAAGCAAGCCTCTTTCTCTAGCTTCATCTATAGTAACCTCTGAAAATGTAATGTTACTCCAGCCTTTCTTCAAAAACGCTTCTGTAATTTCTTCAACACTTTTATATTTTGCCATGGTTTATTTTTAGTAGCAGACTGTATTGTATGTCTGAAAGTGTCATAAAATAAGCATTTATTACTACCTTTCCAATTAATATTCGTCGTCGAGACACTCGTCTCTGTCATCGTAATACTCTCCATCATACCCTTTTCTCATCAACTTATCCCAGCATTTTTGACAGACAAGCCGATACGTGATTCCATGACAATCCCTGGTAAAATCCATATTTTCTCTGGGAACATCCTTTCTGCACACCGGGCATGTACGAATATCAATATCGTCCTCATTAAATTCAAAACTCATAAAGACCACCTTTCTTCCGTATTTTACGGATTAATTAAGTTAACAAATCTAATGCATCCTGCTACAAATCAATTTCCTGTATTTTATCCATAGTTCTTGCTGCAGCAACAATGCTGACACTCGTTACCGTGTCATTTGCGAATTTATTTTTCTTACAAAACTCAGAAAAAAGTTCAGTAAGTTCTTTGACATTGAATTTTTCAATATCAAAGCTCACCGCATCCTCCGTCTTCTTGTTGTTAATAAATTCCACATGAACAATTGTGAATTTATCACTTGGACGAATATTGCATTCACAATTCCACCCCTTAGATAAGACACAATCTTCAACACTCATCCTTTCAACAGGGTACGTACTTGTGCCCTGCGCATTTTTGCAACAAAATTCCATAATGACCACCTTTCTACCCGCATCTTCACGGATTAATCAAATGTACAAATGTATTTAATGCAGTCACTTTTGGTTTGATAGCCAGCTCCATGACAACATCTGCACAAATCTCATTGGATATTTTATAGACATCGCTATCCGAAACTTCCGCATCCATTCCATGTACAAATTTCAAATACTCAACATCATCTAACTCTAAAAATTCTTGCAAAGAACAATCAATAGACTCGTCGCTATGCCATAACTCTACAAGATCGTCCCATTCTTCCTTCGTCTTGTCTAAATACTTTGCCATATACATGATTCCTCCTAATAATTAACCCATGCAAAACGGAAAGACCGAGTCCATCTCCCATTGAAGAAGTGGACGTTTCGACTTTATCCCCTGCTGTATGCCATTCAGAATCCAGTCCCATTTATAAGGGCATCCTTTGTCATACAGAGACCGGACATAATCCAAATTCGCATTTGCATATAAGAGCAGCTGCTTCGCATCCTCATTCGTAGCACACTGTATATTGGCACACAAAGGATACTTACGTCCGTAATCAAACCACTTTTCGATTGCCTCCTTCGGTTCATTCGTTTTGACACTCTCGCAGAATGATTCGCCGAACGGATCCTCTGCTGAAATCAGATAACAAATATTCATAAGTACCACCTTTCTTCCGTATTATACGGATAAGCTAATTAAACAATAAATTCGTACAGTTCGCAGTTACTAGGGACATATAATTTCCCGTTTTCAACACATCTGAATAAATCTAACGGACTATTTCCGCTTGCTTCATAAAAGCCGGTCCAACTATAGTCATGTCTCTTCCAATCGGCCGTATACGCGCATATTCCAAGAGTTGTATCACTTCTGATATGTTTCAAAAAAGTAGCCATACTATCCTTTTCGCATTCTCTCAGTTTGCGTTCCGGCACAAAATGATATCCAAAATATTCAAACGCCTTCGGCTCGCTCTCAGCTTTCTCCTTGTTCCGGTAATATGGTCCAGACACATGTTCAACCTTATTCTCAATGTTATACCAAGGTTCCGTTCCAGTCCAAACCCATTCGCTTCCACAAAAGAAGCGTTTGCTATGCGCATTGATTGCATCATCAGCTTTTACCTTTTGGATCTGTTTCTCCCCGGTCTTCTTGTTTTCCATGTGCACAGCCCATGTATATAATCTCTCTTCCATATAGCACCCCTAAGCAACGTTATCAAGCAATCCCGCATCAATCAGAATCTGCCTTACATCTGACTTCCAGAATGGGATACGTTTCATGGAATAACGAAGTGTTTCACAATAAAACTGATCCCAGCTGCCATCATAATAAGAGATGAACCCATTCTTATCATAATGAGCAATATCAAAATTCAAAGACAAAAACTGATACATCACCACAGACATTTTTTCAAGCGAACCTGTCTTTTGCATGCGGAGAATTTCTTTTACGAGCTTCTTTGACGGATACACACTGTTTCCATCGTAACCGACATCTGCCAATCCGTTATGCTCATCCAGGGCTTTCTGAAGAATCCGGCGATCCCTTACCTCTACACCTGTCAGAGGAAGTGATTCTACAAGTTTCTTGGTCTGCTCCCTCGCAGCCTTGCTCTTACCGTAATAAGTGATCTTTGAAAGGGCTTTCTCAGACGCACCTGTTGGTAAAGTAGTGCTTGGTTCATCAGGAACAGATGCTATGGGCTTGGGAGCCTCTTTTTCAAGAGACTCCACGGTTTTTGTATATACGCAAGACAGCATAGTAAACAAATCTAACTGCCCGGACACGGCTTTAGCTTTTACCATAATAACCACCTTTCTCCCCGCATCTATCGCGGCGGGTCTGCACATAATAAAATAAACACGCTATCCTTGCATTAACAAACAAAATGGTACATCAGTATAACCGGCGGCTTGGTAAAATCAGAGCCATGCTTTTCCTGATACCAGATAAGCGTCTTTTTCCCATCTTTATCAAAATAACATTCCCACCGCGTATCAAGCAGATGCTTTCTGCTTCCGTTGCGACATTGAATTGTTTCTTTCGAAGGCCATTCCTTCACAGAAAAATAAATCTGTGACATCAAATCTACCTTCACAATTAAAGATTCGGGATTCTCGCTAACCACCGGAAAATGTTTCTTCATCAGTGCTCGTACGCCATGATATGTACAAGCAACCAGAAGATCTTCATAAAACCCTCTAAGAGTTCCCAAACGGGCCTCTGCTTCCGGATGCTTTGGAATTCTTCTCTCCCTCATATCACGCACCTCCTAACACCGCAAGAACTTCTCCAAGAGTAAGAGGGAACACCACTCTTTCTGGTAATCCGCTCTTGATCTTGTTTACTCCACTCTGCAGAAGATCAAGAGATCTTGAAATCTGCTCTGGAGCATATCTTGTTGCCTTTTTGTACTGAAATGCTGCTACCCCGAGCTTTTTGCCTACATCCGCCTCCTTCATTCCCTTATAAAGGGATGCTTTATATGCAAGACGAAATGTACGGAGCAAAAGGGAAAGCATTCCGATACCAGACTCCTTTTCGTCAAGAAGCCTTTGCGCCGTTGCGTATAACTTTGGCGCATTCTGATCAAGCAAAATATTTGACAATTCCCACATCTTTACATTGACAGAACGTTCTACAAGAGCCTCTACATCCGTCATGGTGATCTGTGCCGTTGCAAGGCATAATTTTTTCACTGCCACCTCAACGGTATATAATGAGACATTCTCGTCAAACTCATAGCCAATGTAATTGATAAAATCAGTCAGAACATCATTGCCAATACTGCCGCCTTGTTCCTGAACCATATCAATGATCCATTTCTTAAGGGATGGAATGTCAAGTTTCGGACATTCTATGATGCAGCCAGCTTTTTCCAAAGCCTTGTAAGAGGATGTCCGCTTATCCACTGATTTTGGGACTACGATAAAATCCGTAAAATCCGGAATCTTTGCTTTCACAAGCTCCTCGCATGCTCCAAGCTTATCCATATCAACGATTACAACCTGTCTGGCTGTAAACATAGGATAAACCTCCGCTGCCTGAAATACTTCTTCCGTAAGGGCAGGGAATCTTGCGATTCCCATATCCCCAAGACCGGCTGTCAGTTCCTTGATCTTTTCATCGACACTGTATGGTTCAGTGCCGAAAATAACTTTTTTCATATTAAATACCACCTTTCACTGAAACATACGGTGCAATCAGATCGAAACCATCGAACTTATTGTACGCAGTCTCAATCATAAACAATGTGTCCTTCGCGCGGCTCATTGCCACATAAAGGACTCTTCTTTCTTCTTCTGACATGTCGAAATCTTCCATGCCATAAATGATAACCACCTTAAACTCTTTTCCCTTGGAATCATGCGCAGTCAAAAGATTTACCGCATTCTCAGCCGTGTCATAACCGACACGTTCTGTTGATCCAAAGGAGATCATCTCTCCCATAACAGTGTAGAGAGATTCGAGCTTGACGATACCCTTTTCCTCTGCCATATCTGCAAGATTATCAACCACAAGATGCTCATCCAGATTCATCACTTCTTTGGCAATAAACTTGACAGCTTCCTTAAGCTGACCATACTGCAATTTTTCAAAGCAGCTTAAAAGAGTATACATCGCTTTTCCAAGCGGTGTCTGATCAAGTGCCATGTTGTCAAGACACTCTGCAGATAAAGTTAATGCCGGAATTACGCCTGCTGCCACAAGATTTGCATAAAGGCTTTCATGCTTCTTACTTTTTGAAGCATATGATTCAAGTCCTGCCATCTTAAGATAGCGATACAGTGCAACATCTTCATCCAAGCCCTTATAAAATAAGGTCATGACATCATAGATTGTGGAAAATACCACATCGTCAATCATGTAATCCTTTGGAATAGATACCTTGCAGACTCCATCCAGCACCTTTGTTACCTCATCCAAACGCTTATTGTTTCTTGCAAGGACAGCAATATCTCCAGGCTGATATCCCTTTGATAAAGCTTCTATTACAAGTTCTGCGATCTTCTGAGGAGCCACATCCTTGTAATATACCGGTTTTTCATCAGCATCCACATGACCAATCAGCTTCTTTTCATAACGTTTTCCGTTTCCTGCGATAAAAGCAGAACACAGATCAAGAATTTTTCCGTTACTGCGGAAGTTATCTTCCATGTATACCGTCTTTGCAGCCGGAAAATCATAGGAAAACTCCAACATGTAATCAGAAGATCCGCCACGCCATGCGTAGATACTCTGGTCATCATCTCCTACCACAACAAGGTTGTTATGGCATCTTGCGATCGCATAGATCATCTCCACCTGTTCTTCGGATGAGTCCTGAAACTCATCCACCATGATAAACTCATATTTCTCAGCATAACGTCCCGGAAGGACTTTGTACTGATCAAACAGATCATTTACCATGGAGATCTGATCATCATAATCGATAAATCCGGCAGCCTCATACTCGCGGTGATAAGCATCATATACGCGAAGGATGCCTTCTACATCGTAACGCTCACTATACTGCTTGATAAAAGATTCCTTGCCATTGGCTTCGATCTCGTCAAACTTGGTGTCAAGGAAACGTACGATGCCATATGAACCATTTGGGTTTAAGTACGAAATCCCATTGATTGCCGGAACTTCCTGATACGCCTTAGAAATCAAAGTGTACCGGTCAATATCCTCTGCAAGTTTGATCCTCCTGCCTACATACAATGGATTGTCCTTTAAGATCGAAAATCCGAGTGCATTATAGGTCATGATCTGTGGCATACCTTTGATCCCAGCATTGAGAAGCTCCGCTTCCACACGCGATGAAATCTCACGTGCTGCCTTCTTCGTAAAAGTCACAAAAAGAATCTTCTGTGGCTTTACATGTACGTCACGAATCAGATGGATCATTCTCTGTACCAAAGATTCCGTTTTGCCAGCTCCTGGCACAGCTACAACACAAATAGGACCATTCACATGGTTTACAACCTCTTTCTGAGAGTCCGTAAGAGAAATCTCTTTGCGCTGACCACGAGATACTTCCTGCTTGTTAGAAAAACGTACTTCCGTTTCCGCTTTGCAGACACATTTATGTCTGCAATCATCACAGTTACATTTCTCTGCACAGCTGAGTACCTCTGTGAGTTTTGTGAGAAGCTGCGCCTCCGTAAAAGAGGTAAAATCTACTCCCACAATGTTCTTTCCCTCACGATGCTCAAATTTTTCCACGATCTGGGTTCCGTTATCATCCTTATTACGGAGATACCATAACTCAACGTGAAAATCCTTTCCGAACATCATGCGTGCAGCACAGGTTGCGGCGATAATCTCTGGAGAATTCTCCGGAAGATTCTCTTTCTTTCTTGCACGACGGCTTTCCGTTGGAGCGCCGTAATGAAAGATAACGAGAGTCTTGTGCCCGTTTCGCTCTAATACAAGATCGAACTTGCCGGCAATACCACCGATCTGCATCCCTCTATAATGAAGAGGTCTGCAAAAATAACTGCTATACGCCACATCGATGTCTGTAAGCTCATTTTTGCGTGTCTGGATGTATTCATACAATCGCAACACCTTTTTTAAGGCATTTGCTTTCGCAGAAACATACTCTTTCTCGCAGGTAAACCAGCTTACATCGTATTCTTCATCAAAATACGATTCGATAGCAGCCTTTACATTTTCTGTGCCATCTTTGAGCATAGCCTTCACCTTAGCTACTGCCCCACACAGAAATGACATATCCTCATATCCGTCATATCGAAGTCCGATACGGTCATATGCGAATACTTTCCGACATTCGCGCAGTTTTGAAAACTCCTTTGGAGAAACCGTCACTGCCTGAGCCTTTTCCTGAATACCAACATTTGTATCCATAAATACCACCTTTCCCCGCATTTATGCGGCTAATAAAAACATAGGTATCCTTCGATTTTGGCAATAAAAAAAGCCCCTGCTAAAAAGCAGGAGCATCACACCAAACTAGATACCTGAAACAATCGGAAAGTTTTTCCGATATAAAATAAGATAAAATATAACATATATATTTTACCATAGTCACATCTGAAAAACAATACAGAATGTCTTAAGTCTATAAAGTTAGAAATTATAGGTAATTATAGGTAATTATAGGAAATCGCAATCACAAGATAGAATAGTACATCCACCTTCTCCGTTACCGAATGGGCAATCTATGCACCCACCGGAATTTATCTGCTTTTCTAAAAGATATTCCTCATAACCTTGTTGTTGCAACCGATAATCTTCATCAATTATCTGATTAAGATTACGAATATCATCTTTTAGGGAAATAGCTAACAACCTATTTCTATCAGCTAGCAATTGCAAGTAATCCCTTACCTCTTGAGGATCTACGTAGTAGTCACAAAGTTGTTCGATGCTGTGTTTTTTAAAAAAAGAAATTTTAATTCATTTATCAGTTTTCTCATATCATTTTCTCTCTTGCTAAGTAAAACGAACATAATATTATATTGGACGTATATGCAACCGCTTACATATACGTCCAAAGGAGAAGTGCAGAATAGAAAATTTGGGGGATTTCTATCTGCAATAGTATCATAAGGTTAAGCATATTCTTTTTGTCAACAAAAATAGTAAAGTTTTTAGGAGGAATCGAACTATTCTTCCGTAGATGATGTATCTTCTTCTAACTCCGTCTCTTTTTCTGTTTTCAATGGTACCGGCTGAACAATTTGTGGCACATCCGACTGCATATGCGAAATTTCTATCGGTACCCCTTCCATTACGCTATATGGTACAAATTCAAACTTCCTCCCCTTAACCCAAAACGTAAAACGTTGCTTCTGTGAATTTTCATAGTCGTACAAAATGTTTCCTTCCGTCTGAGATACTCTCTCTGGTACACATAATTCTACTATGACACACCCATTCTTCTTGTCCTCATATGTCTTAAGAGGGAAAATTGCAATCGCTTCGGGATCTCCCAGCACATCCTTAAGATACTTTTTCATCACCTCTATGGTAAAATCCATTATCCCATCAGAGGTAAGTTGATCGGCGTTCAACATGTCATATAATGCATCCCAGCTCGATGATGTATAGAGCCTTTGAAAAGCATATATCGTTGTCGCATAGACACTTGTATCAAGCGTAGATAAATCAAGATCTGCCTTAACTTCATTCACACGCTTGCTATATATCGTATCATCAGATACCGTTTTCATCTTCTCTACACCTCTCGATTGCAGATTTGTGACATCCATATCATAAAGAACACTTTCTGTATCATCCACAGAAGTATCATACTTGTTTGATGGGCGGAAGAAAAATACTATCAAAACGAGGATAACAGCAAGAACACTTACCATCATGAATAAAATCCATTTCTTCATCTATTATCCCTCCTTAAGTTCATCCAACCGGTAAAAGACCGTAAAATCAATCGGTTCATAATTTCCAAGCACCTCATCTTTTACACTTTTGATATAGACAAGATGATTACACCCATACGGAAAAAGAACAGTTGCATCATTGTTGCATACGGAAACGATCGGAATGCCATCCGAGAATCCGGCCACTACACCATAGACTACATTCGTGTCTGTTGCAGCAGTTGCACATATGTCACCTATCTGCAATTCATCGTAATCTACACGATTGTTTTCAAGCTTCTTGTACGAAAAAGCGCCTTTTAATGCCTCTGGAGTATAACCGAGAGCATTTCGATACAACCATATCAGATATCCCGGTCCATCCAAACCATAACCGGATCCAACCGGGTATTCCGTGTTGTCATATCCCTCCGTTTGCAGATTAAATCCAATCGCATAACTTCTTCCCTTGTAGGAAAAAGGAATGCCTTCATTATAATCCAGGCAAAGAGATGCAATATTCTCATAGACAGAACCATTGTACAAAAGATGCTCGATCGTCGTATCTTCCGTGAGATCTGCCCTATCAGTCCCTCCGAGTATCTTATTCTCTACCATAGAATACTCTTCCTCCACAGTCTTTTTCTCCTCGGCGGACATGTTATCATACTCTTCTTTTGAAACACCTCTCCATAGTACAGAACCATCATCATTGGTATACGTTGAGAATATACCGGTTCCTTCCCCCCAATCAGTTCCTTCCGTTCCGGCATTTTCCATGTCCGCTTCAGGCACCGCCCCCTGAGTATCATATTCCACTTCGCCAGCATATTTATCCGTATTATACTGTGTCAGATTGTACTTGTCCTCAAAATAGTTTTTCTCATCCTTTTGGATTGCCTTGCCAATCATGGCAACAACAAACACAAATAATGCTAGAAGACCAAGCACGACAATAAACAGTTTTCGTTTTCTCTTATCCATGTCAAATACCATCCATTCTATTTTTCTTTCGGGCCATATATTGTAAACATAGCTTTTGGGCTTCCATTTGCACAACACTCCGAATAAATAAACTGCGCACTATATGCTTTCGTATAGTGTTTCTTTGTCGTAGCATTATCATTGGGATCATTTACCAAAACCTTTCCATCATCCGTAAGCCCCCTTAATACAATATAATGACCATGCTTTGTAAACTCCTGTGTGGTGCCATATCCGCTCGTTGTTACAATAACTGGGTGCCCTGCTTTTAATGACGCAATGATCTTGTCAGCGTTAACGGTTTCCTGCTTCGCCGAGCATCCAAACATTTTCGCCACGGCTGGTATCATCTCCCATGACTGTCCTGCGTCAGGAACATAATACCGGTTTCCAATCAAAGAGACGATATCACTTGGATAAATGGTCTTATCAAGCTCATAAGATAAGACCATAGCAATAGAAGTTGCACCGCAGCCAGAACTGGATATATTGCCACCGCCAAAATGAGTGCCACCCCATCTGCCATCATACTGCAAATATAAAGGAATACTCATTCCTCCACAGTTCTCCGGTATCTTAATAGATGGTGTAACACCAGATAATGGAGTGTATTTACCCGTTGCGACAGATGCTGCTCCGCCACCAGCCGGGGAATATACATATTCTGCGGAGCTTTCATCATACTCTATTATGTCGCTTGCAATGGATTCGTAATACGCATAGGTTGATGTGGCATCACTTCCTTTTGGAAGGATGTCAACCAATCGTGCAAAAAGCTTTCCATCATAATGTGGCCAATAGAACCGGATCATACTCTCCCACCGGTCTAATCGAATAGTATAGTCCACAATAATATTTAATGGAGAATATGTTACATCCAGATATGGTGTCTGAACCATAGAGAGTGATGATACTGGGCCATACCATATATACTGCCCCTCTTCCGTATTTGGGTCACCTGAAGACTGTTCCCCATAATTAGGTAATTGCTGGCAGGTCTCAAAATCGTAATAATTACTTTCGTCGCGAACCACATCAAAGATGTAGTCAAATTTAGGCTCAAACTGATAGATAAGTTCGTCAATCTGCGCTGTCGTAAGAGAAATACGACCATCAGCAGAAACCGTTCCATATCCAAGTGATACCGTGATCTTATCGCCGCCAATATAATTTCCAGCTGCTAATTGCTGATTTGTGTACCTTGTACCTGTAAAATAAGAAAGAACTCCAGCAGCATACGTAAGCGATGCTGCATTTTTAATTGTACCATTCGCAATAAGCTTATCCGTACCACCGCGTCCTCTGTTATACGCGGTCAAAGCATAGACTACATTTCCATCATAATATGTAATTACATATGCAAGCTCTCTTGCGCATGCATGGATAGCTTTTTCCGGTTCCCAAACATCCGATTCCGAATAGCCACACCAATTCATGCCAGCTTCCTGCCATCCAACCGTTGTAAACTGGCACAATCCTTTGGCACCTGCTCCAGACTGTGCATTCGGATTCCATGTGCTTTCCTGCGTGATTACTGCACGGATTAAATCTGCAGGAAGATTGTACATAGCCGCATACTGTTCGATCCAGTTATGATACTTTGCTTCCTGCTTTTTTACATATGAACTGATCGGAACCCATCCAGCCTGAAACTGACCAAGGGAAGTAGCATTCGGATTTGATGCGTTTACATTCGATGCATCCGGCTCATTCTCCTCACCATCCTCATCTCCATTACCGCCTATTGATGTTCCTCCGCCCCCTTCGGTATCGGCTCCGCTTCCAGAATCACCGTTTGCACTATTTTGAATCTGTATATTGGAACCATAATTCTGCAAAGTTTCTTCCACCGCAGCAAGATAAACCGACTGCCAGTTGACCTTATGAAAAGGCTTTTCATATGTCTCCGCAGTAACAAAATAGTCCATATCAACAAACTCTGTTTTTTGGACTTTGACTTTTTTTGTCGTAGCCACGGGGCCATCCTTAATCCAAGTGTCAGAAATAGGATCATACACGGAAACAGTTCCTTCGCCTTCCGCGACCTCCTCCTCAACTGTGTAAATATGCTTGGCCTGTATTTTCTTATCTGCCGTATCATATGTTTCATTATATTCTTTGGTTTTTTTCAGGATCTCTTTTAATGTATCCCGTTCCATCATCATCTGATCGAGAACCTTGTCTGATATAACCTTTTTGTTATCAATGATACCCAACATCTTATCTATGTCGTAGGATGACAAATCTGCCACTGTTAGAGTATCCTCCACTCCTTTGCCCGCAATGGCATCCTTTACACCTGTAATCGTGTCTGCTGCATGATCAACAATTGCCGCTGCAAAGCCAAAAACAGCAAGCACACCCGTTGCCATTACGATAATTGGGAAAAAGGTAAAAAACGCGGAACAAAGCATCACAATTATCTTTTTCTTCAAGTTCTTTTTTCTCATATGGCATCTCTCTTTCCTAAATGATGATGCATTGTAGATATAACCGACTATTTTTTGTCAAGGAAAATAGATGATATCCTGCGATCCTAACCTAACTAATAGGAAGCCAATTGGAACTGATCTATTAAAGAATGTTTGAAACGAAACTTATAGCATGCGATCCATATATAAAAAGCAGATGGGAAATTTTTCCCACCTGCTTTTTAAAGGAGTATAAATGAAATGTTTTGATAATTGCTTGTTAAAATTCCGACCATACCTGATTTGCCGGCACGATCGAGTAACCTTCCTTCTTCTTAGACTGCACGATTCGCATAAAATCGCGGTCTAACTCATTCAACTGATTCATAGAGATAATGCTATCGGATGTGTAGATGGCATTTGCAAACATAGGCTCGGTTTGACTCGCTGATGCTATATTAAACAATTTTGTAAGTCCAACACGATCCTCAATAATGAAACAAACCTTTATCGGCTTTTCTCCATCTTTCTGTGAAAACTGATTCAAAGCCTTCTGCAACTGTTCCATACGTTTCATATTCTTCTCATTGGTTTCCTCACCGGTATGGATCTTAGGATCATACCGATAAAACACCGGCTCCAAGAGAATAAGACCATCTGTATATTCAACAATGCCAAACGTATATGCTTCAATATCTCTGTACTTTGTGGATCCATACCGATCATTCATATGTAATCCTATGCAACGCTCATCTGTACAAAGCGCCGATGCAACCGATGCAACCGCAAGACGTTTTAATACATCCACATCAGTACGGAAGACCGCATTCGTGTCATAATTTGTCTGCACCTGCAATTTGTTACGATAAAAAATCCAACCATACTGCGTACATGCATATACAACCACTCTCTTACGGTCAACTTCCGTTACATAGTCATATGCCGCCAAAAGACCTTTATCTAAAAGACGCTTCAACAGTTTACGCAGATCATTCTGGTTTTTCTGTTCGTCCTCCTCAGCAGCAGGAATCAATTTATCCGGATACATTCTCTTTAGCCACTTAAGATAACTCAGTATCATGTTGCGGGTTGCATTGCCAAGACTATGTACCGTCTGTATTACAAAAGAAAGCCGAATTGCAAGGTTTGGATCATCGATCTGATTCGCCAAGTCATAAAAGGCAAACTGACTGATAGACTTACACTCGTCTTTGTTAATCCGATAATCCAAATCTTTGTAATATAAGAAACGATTATCACTAACAAGCGCATCCATCATCTGTTCTGCCAACGGCACGCTATGCGTTGCCTTATCCGTTGTACTTTCCTGCACTCATTCTCACCTGCCTTATCACTATTCTTCATCCGCAGACATCATAATTCTGACCTGCATGAATTTTCCCTCTTCATCAACCTTAGTTACACGACCAATGTACTCCTTACCGATTTCGATATGAAGATCTGATGATTCATCCGGATACAAGCAATACACATTAATTTCCGGTACCCCTTCAATTGTTGAAAAGAAGCCTTTATCTTCCCTGTCAATACATTTCACACGAACGGTAGAATTACGCTGATACTTTTCTGCAATTCCATCCCAAGGATCATAATCAATGGTGGCTGCTCTGTTACATTCGTAGATAGGACCCTCTCCCCAATTCATCTTAGCAGTAACAACCACATCTATAATCTCTCCACTCGTTGCAACATTCTTTAAAGTTCTTGTATAACAAGGGCTCCAATCCTTCTTATGAACATAACCAGATACGCCAAGCCCGCCAAGATTAACAATTGCAAGAGAATGATCATTCTCACCCTTATCATTGCGACGGCCACTAACGCTCATAATACGCGCTGGGACCTGAACGTATACTCCCGTTTTAATGCCTTCCTCAATAGCTGCGATCAGATCCTTTTGTGGATTATTTCCATCAATATACTGAAACGCATCCTTCATGGATACTGTTACGATATGATTTTTCTTATCGACCTTTGTGACGATCACGTCACTGATTCGGCAAAGATAAGGTGCAAGAACCTCTTTCTTTGTTGGATCATATGGGAATCCATCAATATTCTTAGACGGCATGGTAATCTTAATGCCGTTTGCAAGATAAGTATAGAGACTTCCTTTTCGATCAATTGATGAAAATCTTACATGACACACATCCTTAGCATCTTTTGCCTTCTCATACTTCTCCAATTCAGCCTCAACATCAAGCGGTTTCTTCAAAAAAGTCACGTTTGAATACTGCTGCACCTGAATCTTCTTTCCACCATACAAATTTTTTTCTTTTACTTCTGATTCATGTTTTGACATAATTTCTATATCCTCCTATACACCTATCATGCACCAAGCCATTTAATAAACATCGGCAAAAACAAGATAACAATCATTACAATCGTAGGGAAAATTCCAAACCATATGATTCCCATTTTCTGATATTTTGGAACTTTCAACTTTCCAAAAATGAAAATGCACAGTGCTGCGAGCCCCCATCCAACGCACATAATCGGGATGGCATAATCACATAGGGTATAGTATATCACATAAAACTTATATAAAATCCTCTGTGCAATCCCTTTTGCTCCTATTTTCTGTGCGGTATTGGTAGCCTCCATCAGTCGGTCATACGCATCTGTAGCACTATCTTTTAATCGTTCCTCTGCTTCCGTAGCATTCTCTGCTGCAACATCTCTGTTGTCTTTTACATGCTCTTCCATAGATTTCTGTGCTTTTTCTTCTACTGATACTTCAGCATCAAAGCTTGTTGAGGGAATATCACGCCCACATCCAACAAAGAGTAACACTACCAGTAAGAATACCGCCAAATACAACATACTCCTTGGCTTTTTCAACCTGTAAAACCTCCCTTTTTTTGTACTTAGCGTATCTTAGTCATAACCTATAGTAAAAAGTCAACACGATATTTTATTTTTTAACTTAATGCCATAACTTGATTTTCTATATAAAATCATAACACAATCGAGCCATCGCACAACAAAAATGTAATTAAAACTTATTTTGGGACAAAATAAAGCCCCGAAACTATTAATTTCGAGGCTTTATGCATAACGATATTTTGAAATATCAATGATTTTCATGTCTACGGAATCAATCGCATCTATTTGTATGAATCCTTATATCCATGGTAATACAATCCTGCAAAAGTAGGACGTATACTTGCTCTTTCTTCTTGGTACTGCAAAGGCTAAACTTTTTATACAAGAACTTCCTATCGTTTTGTATCTGTGCTAAAACAGATACTTCCAAAGCTATTTTGTAACATTGATTGTTTGGGTGATTGTTTTGTACCTGCGTTAAAACAGATACTTCCAAAGCTTCTTTCCTGCTTCTATCTTCTACACAGTCGTTTTGTACCTGTGTTAAAACAGATACTTCCAAAGCCTCAAATGCATCACAACACAGATTTCGGTGAGTGCTTACCGGGTCGCACAGGACCTGCACCTCACCCTCCGGCGCCAAAATACACCGCAACAGTTCTTTTATCAGCCTCTCGCACGGACTGGCTGATAAACATATACTTTATCACTACTATTCCCTTTAAGATAATCCAGCGTTATTCTTACTTCTTTAAGATCTTTACGCCCTGGTGCGCTAAACATTAACTCCTGTAAAGAACCTTCCATGATCGTTCTTAAAGATCTCGCTCCAGTTCCCTCTTCATGCGCCTTTTTTGCAATATACAGAAGAGCTTCATCTTCAAAAGTAAGATTAATTCCATCAAAAGCAAAAAGCTTTCGGTACTGCTGAACAAGAGAATCAGCAGGTTCTGTAAGAATCCGCCTCAACACATCAGTTGACAACGCATGTAATGCTGCCCTTACCGGAAGACGTCCTAACAATTCAGGTATGATACCAAACTCTACAAAATCTTCCGTTGTTGCTTCCAAAAGAATATTATCAGCATCATACGTTATCTCTTCTGTCATGCTTGTACAAAATCCCATATGTTTGTCTTTGTTTAATCGCCTCTCGATGATCTCTTGCATATCAGGAAACGCGCCACCACAAACAAAAAGGATATTCGTTGTGTCTACATCGATCATAGATGAAAAAGTTGGCGCACCCTGTACAGAACCAGAGGAGGGAATCTGTACCGTACATCCCTCGATCACAGGAAGCAAAGCCTGTTGGACTCCTTTACCGCCGACGGCCCTCTTCGTCTCAGAGGATGAAGAGGTAAGCTTGTCAATCTCATCAATGAAAATAATTCCTCTCTGCGCTTTCTCAATATTGCCGCCCACAACCGATACCAGACGTTGAACAACCGTTTCTACGTCATCGCCTATATATCCGGCTTCTGTCAGTCTTGTCGCCGGAACGACCGCAACCGGAACATCCAAAATTCTTGCAAGTGTCTGTACAAGATACGTTTTTCCACATCCGGTAGGTCCGGAAAGCAAAATATTGGATTTCTTCAAGGAAGAATCCTTTAGTTCCGCTCTCTTGTAATGGTTATAAGATGCCACTGCAAGAAGTTTCTTTGCTTCATCCTGCCCAACAACATATCGATCCAATTCGTTTTTAATCTGAACTGGTGTCAACATTCTGTTGCCACCCTTCACGTTCAAACATGACGCACCATCTTTTCGTTCTGACGGTACATTCATATCCGCAATATATCTCGTAGAAGTCGGATGTGACATCTGAAATATATTGCTTACCTTCTCTGCGCAAGGATCACATATATAGGCATCATTCCCAAGGGAAACATATTTATCATCCATTCCGAGAGTTCTTTTGCAACAGGAGCATATCTTCCCTTTAAATTTATCAAAACCCATAAGCGTTACCTCCATGATATATCGTTAACAACTTTCTTAAGGTCAACGCTACCACATGTTTAAAAAAATTGGAAGAAAAGTATGCTAAAAATTTTTCTATTTTTGAAGAAAAAGTTCCTTTAACTCAGGACATGGATGCGTGATATCCATGTCCGCCCATGAAAGGCGGTAATCAATCCCAACCTCATACATATAGTCAGATAATTCCTGAATACGAATTCGTCCCTGTGAAAAATCTCTTGTCATAAAACATTCGTATTTCATATAGCGTGGATTGCGGTATAACTCCCCACGTATATTACAACCGTTAGGTCCCACAAATTCAATGGGTCTCCATATCCCACGGGCGGGTTTCCCCGGGGATCCGTTTTTTTTGTAATCAGCCAACTCATTAATAAGATAAATTTTGCCGAATTCCGGCAAAGGATGCATCGAAAAACTTCGAGCAGCATTCTTTATCTTGCGATCTCCCCTTAATCCAAGAAACTGAGCAGCCGACAGATTAGTTTGACAATAATCTTCTTGCTCATCTATCATTTGTAACTCCTCCTAAGTGATAGCATGTTCCGACACTACAGCTTCCCCAAATGTAGTATTCCGTCGAAGCAACTTTTGTAGAACTTTAGGTATTAAACATCGTGCTCTGCTCGATACCCTGAATTACATTACTGTCAATATTAAGTTTTTCTGAAAAATCAAAGAAAAGATCATGCATACCATCCGACAGATCTTTCATCCGAAACAATCCGTACTCTAGTCGTAGCATAGCCTGCATATCACTCTCACATAGCGGTATGTAAAGAGTTTTTCTGCTTTCAGAATTACGTCCCTGCAGGTACTTCCAATACTCACGAACCCTCCAACGTTCGACATCTTCTGAAGATCCACAGAAAATATAAGTTACCGGCAATTTTTTCCCGACGATGCTTGATGCAGCCCTAAGCATTACTTCTAATGCGTAGCGGTTGGCGGACATACATAAGTATACATAATCGATATAATCGCCATACTCTCGAAAAGAACCTCGTTCTTTTGCGAAATCATCCGTAACAATGATCACATCGTATTCCTCTAAGTGCGATCTTGCATATTCCGTATCTATGGTATATACCATCGAGCGGAAATAAACGGTTTTTTCGGTTGCATCACCAACTGTTCCAATAAACAACGATCTGCAGGTAGATGCATCCCATACAAGGACACTGCCCTTTGGGTTCGCCGACGCAATTAACGCTGCACAAAATCTCGCATAGCGCTCACATCCAACCCCAAGAAAAGCGATCGTCCTATGTTCTAAATTCCATACCTCACCCATAGAACTCCTTCCTTATTTAATTTAAAATATAGCATAGCTGAGCTATTCTAATAGACATGAGAATCTGAACGGCTCTTAGCCATCTTTATCCAAATATTTCTTTTAAAATCTTTTTTGCATCCTTATCAGGATCCTCAGCTTCAAACAACGGCAGAAAACATGAAAAATACCGATTCATAACCCTCTTGATTTCATTTATCTTTCGAGGCGGCACATTATTAAATACAAAAACCCAGTTTTCCGCTTCGTCCTTCTGCTTTGAAACAAAGTTTGCAAGCTTTGTCATATAATCATCATCTGCCCAGCACATCATTATTTTGTAGTCCGCTCTTTTGCACTGAGACACTTGATCACCTGACAATTCAGAATACATCCCCTCATCAAACACAAGGTAATCACTATTAGCAAAAATCTCATCACGGACCTGCGAACTGGTTCTTACATCCACCTGTTCATCAATGAGTTCGCCGACGCCAGACGCATTAGAAACTAGACATACCTCCTGCCCTTTTCGGGAGATATAATTTGCCGCAGCTGCCGCAAAATGTGTATTACCGCAGCCTCGCTTAAGACTCGTTACATATACACTCGCCGTACCAACTTTGCAGACTTTTCCTTCTCTTAAAACCGATGTCGTCCCGCCTTTTGAGGCAGACTTCATCTGTTTTTTGATTTGCTTGGTATCCTTTGACGACGCAGGTGCCTCGACACCACTAGACAAAGTATACGGTTCTAAGATGCTCCGCAAAGATGCATAACACTCTCCGGAAAATGGATCTTCCTGTATCTCAGCATATATAACTGATGCGTTTGCAAGCATTTCATTAACCGAAACCCGATCGATCGACGCCCCACGCACAATAAAATTGCATTCTCCAAGTAAAGCCTTTGCTTCCATAGTAAAGGAATTCAGTGCCCCGATTTCCCACGGCATAGCTCCTGCTACAACACACTTTACGGCCGCTTTCGTAAACACATCACGTTCCGTCCTATCAAAGGTTCCACCATCAATCACAATAAAGTTGTATTTCTCTTTTGCTGTAAAAATTTCTGTCATTCCAGGTGTAATATTGGAATAATAATCTACCCCTCGATATGTGAAAAAGCCCTTTCCAGCTTCACAGGGTACATGCTTACCGATAGCATCAAATGTCTTTCCATTCGTTTTCGTGCAATCCGCGATTGCCACTCGGTAGCCTGCTTTCTGTAAATAATGAGCGGCAATAATCGCCTGATGCGTACAACCGACTCGCCTTTGCGTCCCAACAAATGCAATCGCTACATTCACCAACAATTCCTTTAACTGTTCTGAAGAAACACCACTTGGCTCTAACGTTACAGCCCGAACTGCATTGTTATCCTCCTCTTTTCTTGGGAATGGGTTCTTAAATAATGATTGTGATTTCTTAAACAACTGCCTTGCGCCATCAGTAAAAGCCTTTGTAGCCGGCACCGAAGTTCCTTCTTTTTTCTTTGCAGGTGTTTCATCCGTTTCTGCAACTACTGTGTTTCCCTTAAGCGCCACACCCATAAGGTCTTCCCCTGCATCCCGAATCAAAGCTTTCACATCCTCTGGAAGCTTTGAAAGAATTACCTGATAATCCGGAAGCTCCACATGCTCTTTTACATATTGCGCGCGATCAAGGATTCCATCTCTCATCCCATCTTCACAGATAAACGTTACACACTGCTGAATATTTGCTCCAAACTGCACGCCTTCCGAATCCTGAATGTTGTAGTATGCTTTTGCAGCCTTCCTCGATCTTCCTTCAATAATCATCTTTGCAACCTGTTCCGCAGATGCATCCTTTGCAAACAACGCAGTATAGATTCCAAGGTTAAAAATTCCCTTTATCTTGTCGGTTCCTGAAACATTCTCTCCCAAAATAGGTATGATTTTCAGTTTTTCATTTGCCTCAATCATCTTTTCAAAATCCGGTACATCGTATACAGATCTGCTTTCCAGCCACTCTGAAACAATTACCACATCCGTATCCGGATGCGATGCCAGATACTGCTCAATGCCAAGCTTTGAGGTTTTTGTCTCATAGGAGCGGATATTGGCTCCGTTCTCATTCGCACCATCAACAAAAATCTTAGCCTCTTGCTGCCCCATGTTGGTTACACCAAGTAATATTCTCATTTGCACCATCCTTCCTTTCGCGATTTTCGTATGATAGTCACAACCCATCACAAAATGTCAACGATTCCAGCAAAGAATGTCATCTTATGAATGTTGACTTTTCCACGCTCTGTGATACGCTCTAAATAGGTGATTATAATCCAAAAAGAAGGTGATTAAGATGGGACGAACGACAAAAGAACAGGAACTGGAATTGAATTCCCTGCGTGCAGAGGTAGAACAACTGCGCAGCGAACTACAAGATTTGGTCTATACCTGCGGGATATCGGACTATACCCAGACATCGAATAACCTACAGCGCCGCAAGGATGGCTATTTCCCTAAGACCATCTTAACGCCTCCCGATCTGGATCTTGGCGGGCCTCGTATCGGTGCTTATTTTAGTAACCCATCCCGCACACCGGATTACGAAAAATGGAAGGATACCTTTTTCTATACCAACGCAGTTATTGCTACTTCACTGGCTCGCACCTACCTTTCCGACTCGGTGTCTACGAGCCTTCGAAACGCACAAAAGTACCATCCTTCCTTCGTGTCCGATATGGACTATATGTATGGTTCATACCTGGTCTCAACAGAAGCCGTCCTGCCGACCAAAGACGGTCCGAGATTTGTATTTGCCGATCCGTATGGGTCGATCATCACAGATCCATGCGCCGAAATCGACACGGATTTTGCCGAAAGCCTGATCGGGCAGATCGTTATTGCACGAATCGGACATCGTTTTGATTCCGACAGCCATCCTCTTAAAAAGCTTCGGATCACTGAATATTCAAAATACGAACCCTCTCAAAAATAGTCATACAATTAAAAAGGAACACTATGAGAAAGTCCCATAGCGTTCCTTTTTGATTATCAATCAGACAATTTTATTGAAATGTATACTTGCCATTTCCATACTTCGATATGTTTTCAGGGCTCAAATCATCCGAGACTCTCTGATTCGTCGCATGACGTCGATTTTCTATCAAGCCATCCAAAATTTCCCGATTTACATTTTCTTTACCACTAATATTCTGTGCAAAATATGGTTCTGCCTGTCCCATGACATGTTCAACACACCTGTTTGACATCTCCTGCCTCATAGCATTCACATCAGAATAGCTATTCCGGTTTTCCATGATCTGACTGTAGGTGCGATCCATATAATCCGACAATTCCTGATTATTAGGGCTTGTTGCCTGGCTAAGATAGCCATTCAGATCAAGCGACTGTTCTGTTACCGTATTGATTGCGTCCATATTACTTGAAAATTCCTGTTCAGCGGCAGCCACAGAATCATCATATCCAGGCATCGGTACTGAACTAAAGTAATTTGACAGACTTCCATAAGTAGATTGAAAATCAGCTGCACTCTGAATGTCACCCGCCACCCCTTGAGCAGCACCAACGGCAGCACTCGCAGCCATACTCGGCAATGACGTTCCTGTTAATTGTGAATATGCTCCTAACATATGAGCTGTCTGCCCTGCAGCAGCAATTCCTCTTCCGGCAGCACTCACACTGCCAGCCACCATTCCTGGCACCGCAGAGCCGATCCCCGCTCCTGCCGACATGCCAAGTCCGGCCATCTGCGCTTTTGTTCCCATGCTAAAAAAGGATGTTGCGCCAAGTCCCATTCCAGCACCAACAGCTCCACCAACAGCGGTTGAAACAGCTTGTGCCGCTCTTCTTCTCGATCGCTGCTTATACAATTCTGCTTTTCTGTCTGCCGAAATTCCTTTAAACTCCGGATTTTCAAAGTTTGTTACATTTGCATACTTATCTAGTAACTCCTGATTAGCACCGCCTAAACCGCTTCCGGCACCACCGCCGAGAGCATCTGGCATGATGGAGGAGGAATCTCCATTATAGGATTCTTCTGAGTCAATAGCTCCTGTCGGAAGACCGTACGACTTAGATAGACCGGCAATACCAGTAGACAGGCTATCAACACCCTGTACTTCCTTACTACCAGGAACAAACTTGCCACTTCCTTTATCGAACGAGAAGCCGTACCCATTCTCACGATTATACATATCAGCATATTCCTGCTTCAGCACCCGTTCATTACGCCCCATCTCTTCATACATCTTACCCATACGGCGATCTGATGCTGCACCTGCAATCCCAGCTCCAACTCTTGCCGTAGTTCCTACTGCAGATCTTGCAAATGCTGCCGCGCCCATAAGGGTCGCGATTCCAGCCATTTCCATTCCCATGTTGGTCCGGATACCTATAGCATTTCTAAGCTGTGCCCTTGCCGGAACCAGCATAGTGCAGATCAAAAACTGTAACACATGGATTGATGTTGTATTACCAAGCGCGCCAAAAGCCAAAGGTATGAACAATAGGACAATATCCGAAATTGGTATCAGCATGGAATAAACCATCTGCTTCCACCATTCTCCCAATGCATTTTTATCAAACTGCATATTCATACAGACAAATGGGAATGCAAAGAAATATACAATATATCCAAGTGCCAAACCAATATATGTCATCGCAAACCATAACGTCAGAATGATTGTTCCAAAATACATAAATGCATTCATAATACTGTTTGACGCGATATCTTTGAACATATCTACAAGGCTGAGATCAGCAACATCTAAACCTAATACATCCGATCCAAGCTTAGAAGTAACGACATATAAGATCACATCCCTAATGTATAAAAGCACATCAAACAGATACGGCATTAATGTAAGCATCATAATCGCTACAATGTAGGAAGATATCGCTTCCTTTAATGCACCCAGCGCTTTTGTACTACCACCGGCATAAGCAGCCATAACGATTTTCGCTAAAACGATCAGTGTAATGATAATGTAAAGAATGCTTCGGATCGTATTATACACAGCAGAAGCGACAACACCATAGGGGTTACCTGGCCGCATTTCAAACGTGAACAATGCCACACGATATCCATTCCACGCAACACCATTACCGCCAACCCTTCCAAGAACAATCGAATCCAACGACATTCCGATATTTTTCATTTTGGTCTGGATCCAATCCGTAATATCCACAAGAAGATCAATAAATAAGCCTGCTACAATACCGGGTTTTTTATCCTCCTCTTCATCCTCTCCAATTTTTGTAGCGCTACCGTTTCCTCCATAAATAGCCTCATCCGTGTTGCCATTCAGCCAGCTTGAAGAAGAAGTGCCATCCGATGCACTAGCCGTATTTTTCGATGTCTTTTTCTCTGACGTACTGTTGGCAGCATCGTTTTTCGCAAGTTTCTTTTTTGCGAACTTCTCTTTCGTAGCTTCATCTGCAGACAGATCTTTTGTAGTAGACGGACTGCCTGTTTTCTTTGCTTTACCAGTGGTTGATGAACCATTCGTTTTCCCGGCATTCTTTATAGTCTCAATATTAGTCGGAATCTTAGTCGCAGCATTTGTTATATAAGACGGATTCATAAAGAACGGAATAATTGTAGTCGCGATCAGGAAAAACCCCATTATAAGCGGAGCGACCTTTTTCTTCCAATTCTTTTTCTTTTTATTCTTCATAAAGATCCTCCTATGCAATATTGACGTCCGTATTGCCTTTATACATTTCCTGAATCTTTTTGATATTCGTCTCAACAATAACAGACTCCGAAGCTGTCAGATAATCCACTTTTACAAAGGCAACCTTTGACTGATTATCAATGATGCAAACCTCTCCTCTACGATTCTCCTGATCATTCTCATCATCGAGATCACCACCGAGCATAAAAAGCTCCTCTAACTGGCTTGATGTAAGAGGTGTAGATTCTGCAAGGAATTTCCGATCCTGGAAATCCTGCTTGAATAAAAACATAGTCGTCGCATTCTTTACGATAGCCTTTGTTTCCTTATATCCATCAAAATCCGCAAGCGCCTGCGTAGCAACCCATGGGGACACGTGACGTTTTCGATATGTTCTGTATGCATCTGATATAAACTGTCTTGCCTCTGGATACACAAAACTCCGATGCACCTCATCAATAAGCATGATCATTTTTTTTGCCTTCTTAGGATCAGCAGAATTCTTCTTGATGTAGCTTTCCTGCATGAAATCCATGCAAATTAACATTGCTACCGGACGCTCCTCTTTTGGCAGCTGCGATATATCAAAATTGATATGTGGTGTTTCATTCGAAACATGCACGGTTGACTGTCCGTCAAAATAAGCTCTCGTACCATGAATTTCTTCTAATTCTCCCGTCTCACAATTCTGGCAGAAGCCACCATGTTCCTTTTTAATTTCTTCAAACTCTTCTCTTGTATAAAACTTCATACAGTCTTTACAGTAATAAAGTTCTCTTACAGAGTCTTTCATGCTGTCAAGAATCAACCTGTAGGGGCGCTCATAAAAAGCATTTGTATTCTCCCGCGCCTTAATTAAGACGCGCTTATAAAAATCAGTGAGCGTTGGCAGTTTCTTCTTGACTTGTCCAGATCCAAGACGTCCGTTTACAAGAACCTTTGACTGTTCATACAAACTCTCTACCTGGCCATGGATGATTCCTTTATCTGCATAACATTCAGAAATAACATCCGTTACAATTCGGCGGATAAACTTCTCCTCTGAGAAGTTCTCAATCTCTCTACCATCTTTGATCATGGTCATGATCAGATATAAAAGATTAACCTTCTTGGAAGCAAGATCCAATACCTTATATTCCGCACCGGTAATCTCATTAAACTCGTCCGTAACATCGACCTCAAATGGATTTAGCACAATTTCCGAATCTGATTTGATCTGAAAGCTTACACCGCCAAGCATTTCCGCTTCAATCGAATACTCGCCTCTAGGTCCTCGCGCATCAAAATCAATGGAACGAATCTTGTAACCAAAATCCACATTCCGGCTTGACATTTCCTTGATTGTCGCAGATTTACCGGTACCGGTCTTTCCTGAGAATATAACACCGAATCCATCATGTGACTTATCGTAGACATTGTAGAATACCGGCTCTCCGGTATTAATGATATGGCCTACAAACACACCATCTTTATGCGAGAATCCACACCTTGTATGGTTAAAAATATCCAGCAGGGCATATTTATCAAAAACGTGCCATTTAACCGGAACGCTCTTGGCAAGACCTCGTTTTCCTACATACAGGCGGTTTGTCGGATAGCCGCTGATAAAGGCTTCCGGATGAACGCCATAACAGGCATTCACATCAATTCCCTTTTCTTTTGCCCTCATATGAAAATCAGTTACTTTTCTTTTTAAATCATCAAAACTCGCAGCCTGAAGTGTAAACAAAAAAGCAACGTTGAACAGTCTGTTATCGCCCGTCTCGACTGCCGACGCATACTCCTCAGCGTTCTGCAACTTCTGATTGATCTTACGAAAACGGTTACGATCCTGCTCTTTTTCTGCCGCTATACTTTCTGAATCAAGCTGGACGATACGTTTATCCAACTGCTTACTTGACTGACCATCGACCATAGGATCGATAAAAACAGTAGATGTAACATCCGGTGTATTAAATAATGTTGCATATGTGCGGGCAAACGATGACATTCTCGGCAGGGCATGAATGTAAAAACACATGGTATATAACTCTACACCATTATCATCAACCACCATGTATTCAAGAGGATTGGGATTTACTCCTAGCGGAGCAATCAGATTCCTTACGGTCTTTCTACTCTCAAAGAAAAGTTCCATTTCCTCATCGGAATGTTCCTGACCATCCGTAAATACAATCTGCTGTTCATCATCAACTGCCTGCTTTTTTTTCTTATTCTGCTTTTTCTCAGCTTTCTTATCTTTTTTCACAGTCTCAACCCTCCTCTATTACAATACCTTCTACCTGTTGCTGCGATTCCATCGTTTTCACAGGTGTTTGTGGTTTAGTTGCAGTATTTTGCGATACTGTTTTTGCCACAGGGTGCGGTTTCATGTTAGCAGGTGCAGCAGTTTTCTTTTGTTGCTTCGAATGTAGCTGCTGTGCCTGTGCACGCATCTTCATATTTTCTGCTGAAATAGGCTTTCCGGAAGCCGGAGAAGATTTCTTTTGTGCTTTCCCACCGGCAGTCATACGCGATTCTTCTGCGGCAGCATCCGCATACACGCTCTCCAACCGTTTGATCGCACGCTTCGCACTTTCTTCCGCAGATTCCTTAATCTCATGAAGGTACGCTTGTTCATTCTTTGCTCTAGCCTCATCAAGTGCAGCTCTGCTCATGCGCGACAAGGAATCTGACGTCTGAATATCATCAAAATATGAACTACGATCAAGATCCCGTTGCTTATAACGCGCGGCTGAAACAGGATATGAATACCACCGGCACATATCAATAAGATCTGCTGTCTTACAACGATAGCTTTTGACATGCGCAGCACTGAGCGCATGAATCTTCGCACTAACAATCGCATCAAGCTCTTTTTGCGCTTTCTTATATATTTCCTCGTCTGACAGGTTTACGGACAGATCCATGGATTCATACTTATATTCCACAATATATGTCTCTTCCGGAATTGGATTGACCGCACCGTTTGAAAATACTCCGATAATGCGCATCTGATCTTCCAAGTGAAATTTTCTAAACTTCAATGCGTTTACTTGTTTTTCCAATTCCAGGATCCGATCTGCATATAACTGTTTTTCATCATCGCTGAGATGGTCCATGTCATTCTTCAATATCTTACTGATATCTCCTAGATCCTCCTGCGCATTATACAGATCTTCCTCAACCTGCTTATAAGCAGCCTTATAACGATCCAGGTTATCTTCCAAGTCCACTGGCTTTGAATATTGTCGATATGAAATGGGCTTGTTAATGGTATTGATAAAGCCCATATAGCCCTGTGCCGTCTGAAGCTGCACATCGTAATCTTCATCATAGAAATCAAATCCATGGCAACGGATAGCCGCAACAAACCTTCTTCCATCATCCGTGATGATCATGTCGTCCTTAATGTCTTTGATATTCTTTATGTATTCCTGTATATCTCTCCTATCGAAGTCGTTATAATCCGTATTATCTTCATCGATACGGGTTTTCCCTTTCTTTTTCGACATAACGATATACACAACGGCTATCACCAGGATCACGACCAATAAAGCCAGTATTCCGTATACAATCCCCGTTAGTTTATCAAAAATATAGGTCATACTTTCTTACCCTCTCCTTACTTTCCACAACCTTTTACATAAATCACTTTATTCCCTCTACGAATAAATCTCCGAATTAGAATGATATCCAGTGTCAGCCCTCCTCCTCGAAGAAATTGATTCTCAGGAACAGGGATCATAGAAATTGCCGCAAGTGCGATTGTTATGACCACACCAAACACAACGCCAATTACGGCTAATCCAAACAAAGAAAATATTTTATACAAAAGAACCAGAATCAGGCATCCGACCATAATGAAACAAAGTGTCTTTTTTGTAAAGTATTTAAACCATCTGTCCTCATCCGTAAATTCGGAAGGGATTTCATGCCTTAAAGTCATACTTACCTCCTTCATAAATGCATAAAGCCGAAGAAATAATCCCCGGCTTTTACAACGTATTAAGTAAAGCGGTTTGCAACCTTTAGGACTTCCCCAGCAAGGAACACGAAGGAAAAAATTGCAATGCAGACAACAGATACAACCGAAAGTCTGCTCTTTCCTTCCTGTCTTGTTTTTCCTTTTCCAAGCATCATAAGAAGTCCGCTAATAATAATCGTCAATACAACGCCTATAGCTCCTATTGCTATCAGCAAACGGTAAAGACTTGCTCCCATTTTCTGTAAGGATCCATTGTCACTTACCTTATTGTTCTCTAAATAGGAAAAAGGATCCATGTTCATAGCTGCTTCTCCTGCCAGAATGCGATATTGGATTGCATAAATCCCATATTTAACATACGTCACAAGCGCATTCATAAGCATGATCCTCCTTACTTACCACCAATCGATGAGCCAACACCCGCAATCATGGCTCCAATTCCTATAGCGCCGAAGACAAAGATTCCTCCAATCGCGATATATTCCAAGGATTCTTTTCCTTCCTCACGCTTACCGCCCTTTTTCAACATGAGTGTTAGTCCCGCACATATAATGGCAAAAACAATGCCTACAATACCAATAGCAGTCATAAGATTCATGCCTGATCGTCCTGTATCCTTTACCGTTTGTGTCAAACCGTCAAAAGCCCCGTTTCCATCCCCTTCTTTAAGAAAATTAAAATCATCCGCTAGTACCGTAACAGGAGCTCCTGTTACCAACGTCATACCAAACATAACGGACAGACAGGTTACGGCATACTTGATCTTGTCCTTTACAACATGCCCAATGCTTTTGCATCGGTCTAAAGACTTGTTATTTTCCATCTGAATAACTCCTTTCATTTTTGATGATGCATCTTAGGCACAACCTAAAAATTTTTGTCAACAAAAAATGTAAGAAATTTTTTCAAAGTATTTCTTCAATGTTATTGTAAAAAGGAAATGGATAAGCTTTGATAGCCATACTGCCAATTGATGGGATAATTTGCGCTTACAATGTGGGCTAATATTCACTCCTAGATACAACAAAAGGCACTGAAAGGCGTTTTACCCTTCAGTGCCTAGAACTCCATATGATATACTCTTATATGCATCACCATTAACACACTTCCACAATTTCGAAGGTGTTGTTTTCTGTTTTCTCCCTCACTGTAGCCGTATGAGATTTGCTTTGTAATAATACCTTTCGCTTCATTATATGTATTCTCAAAATACTGTTCCTTGGCATCTACCCTTATTGTAAGATTAGAAGATTGTCCTTTGCAGATGGGAAGGGTTTGATCACATCATGGTAAATGATATGGTTTCCTTCCATTTTTCCAGTTATCACACTTTCCTTTTCTCCAATCGATTCAGCCGGCATATAATTGTACCAATTATACTGAAGCCATCCACCGTCTTTCGAAGCCTCATGGGACATAAAACGAACTTTCATTTCATCAAATATGTAATACAACGACAATACACATGCCGGACAGTCCTTCGTCATATATGTCTGAATTGGGAAAATTAAAGTATTTGTATTTTCACATAATCCAACCTTGATTTTTAAGAGCATAAGATCCTGCTCGTCCAATTTCATAATGTATGGATATCCAAGTTTACTCACTTTTCTTCCGTATTTTCGTGAAATTGTCTGATATCCTGTATTAGGATACCTATGATTTAGTTTTTTATCATGAAATTGCTTCTCACCTAACGAAAAATCAAATGTCAGGTCTTCCGTATTTTTATATGGGAAATAACAACCAAAGTCAAAAATGATACAACATTCATCCTCTGCAATCTGTATTTCATTTTCTAATAAATCTCCATGCATAATATTCCCTTTCCCTAATCAAATAAAAGTATGTCAATAACTGTAGCTTCTAGTTAATTGCAAATTCTGTCACTATCTCTTTTGCAATCTGAAATGAGTCCTTTTCAGCTAATCGTTTCTTTACGGATTGCCCATTATATATCTGCAAGTGCTACTCAGAATTTTAATGTCTTTACTGACAATTATGATTCAATAACATTTACGTTTCGGTTGGACCGGTATATAGATCTGCAACATGATATGCATCTTCCAATTCGCCAATATCTATACAGTCCTTCCAGTTTTCTACTGTCACATCTTCATCCAGTTCAACCTTCCTTCTACAAGCGAGAAGAAACGGCTTGTTTGCCATGTGTTCCCAAATACGCCCTTCACCTATGAGCGGAAATAAAGTCACAGATATATCCGGATCATCAAATGGATGCGTTGTCTGCATAAGTGCCGCAAATGGTATGAATTGATCTGCTTTTCTTAATTCTGGATACAATAGGATATCTTGATAGCAAGATGCGGATAAATCGCCTTTTTCTCTGTCAAGATCCAAAAATGCGTAATCCTTTAATCGTTCAACTAAGCCCTCAATTTCTTCATAGCTGTGGTTATGAAACATCAATCCGCCATACACCAAGGAAAACGGTCCTTTTTCTGCGGCGTCCATATCAATTTTAAGATCTTTATCATCATTTTTCGCCGCATCCAGGTAATAATCAAATACCTGAACCTCTCTTGCTGATACTAATAGTTCGTGATCATTGAGGATCAGTTTGCAGTACAACATGGCATCATCTTCATCATAGATACAATCTTCTGAATGTTCGTTTTTCACTGTGTTTTTACAACGATGTAGATGCTCGATTCGATCGACCGCAGGAGTATTATCCATTCCCACGCAATACAATTCACGCAACTGTTTGCAGTTTCCCAAAATGCTATCCTGTACTTTGAACATTGAGCAGTCTGGAGCGTCAAAGCCTACCGTATTTTCATGAGCTTCGAAGTCCAATTCTTCTTCTAAATCAAATAAAAAAACGGGTTTGGACTGCATATCGGAATATAAAACTTTCCGGTCATTTGTAATAATATATAATTCGTGATAGGAACCCCATCCACCTCCAGTAATTGTAAACACATAGGCTACATAATTGAGATCTATTTCAAAATTCCTCACCATATCCATGAGTGCTTTTTCTTTTTTGCTTAGTCTTATCATTTTATTTTCATTCTCCTATTATTTTGCATTCTGTTCCAGCTAATCTGAAAACTCTGAAACAGATTCTCGCCTAATGAAAAAATTGTTCCTCGTTAATCTCTGACGTATATTCCACCAGGGCAGCTTCAACATCTGTAATAGAGTATATCCATAAGCCTACACAAAATGTCAATCTTAATAATTTTAAGAATAACCATCTCCATTCAAAAACAGAGCTTAAAATAGAGAATGAGCCATCGTATTCTAAAGATTATATGCATTTTACAATCCAATTCAAATACCATGACTACCAATCCCATTTCTCGATCTTCGATTTTGAAAGACGTATCTTAATCTCATGAAAATATTGCTGAACCTCGCGGTCATTCAAATCAAGTGACGAGGAACATCCTCCGAAAAATGGATTCTTCCCATTTTCAAGGTTTGTCAAAAACTCTATTATCGGATCCTCTCGTTGTTGTGACATACTCGATATAGCAATTCCGCGATTTTGATAATATGAAGTGGTTACTGGAGCGCTCTGATTAAACGAAACGTTTCCTTGCAATGTCATAGAATTATTATCTGATGAAATTTCGGGCGATGAGCCAGGAGTTACCTTTAGGAAATTTAAAACTGTATGATATTCATTGTTCGGGAAATCCTCATGTGCCTCCATCAGTTCTCCGGAATAGATAACATAACTTATCCTTGCCTTATAAAATAATTTTTCAACTCTCGGCAATGATTGCTGAGGGAAACCACACCTGACGCTATTCCCATTTCTCCTGAGTTTATAGCCCGCAATAGCAGAAAGAATATGTGCGCTGATACCATGCGCATTATAGAACATACCTTCTAGCGTAATAATCACATGATCTGGGTGTTTTTTCATCAGCAGTTCTGTCTTTGTCATGATTTTACTTCTCCTCTTCTTTTTCTTCTTGTCTTCCTTTGTAAGCATCATCTTTGGATATTCAGAAAAGACTTTCTGATAGTAAAGATCTATGCGCCAAAGCGTTTTACTACAATCGTACCTCTCATTCTGTCTCCGAAACGATAAATACTGTTCTTTTATCTCATGCTGCGTCATTTTCCCTTCCAATAAATAGTATTTATGAAGTCGGAGTCGCTCTCGTTCTCTCGTTACAGTGGCATGGGTTATTGTTATAATAATCTTCCCACTATCTCGCAATATTACTTTTCTCTTAAGCCATGTAAAAGGCTTGTTCAAAGGCTGAATTCTCGTCTTTTTTTGATTAAGCGTAAGTCCTACTGATCTATACAGCAACGTCACAATCATCACGACAAGGAGTGCGCTTCTCTTATCTCTTACGATTACGTAACTGTCGTCCATAAAACGCGTATTTCCATAAGAAAGTGGCATACATTCCGCCAAGAAATGGTCTGCGAAATTTGGGGCCATGACTCCTGAAGTCTGAGATACCTGACTTCCAAGACCTAGCCCGCATCCCTTATGCTCTTTTTCCCGGATTGTATCAAAGTTCCTGGTAAATTGTGCATATAGCCTAATAATATCCGTATCCTCTATCAAATTTGATATATCCGCAATCACATTGTTATGCACTATACTGTCAAAGAATCCCGACACGTCAAAAAATACTATATACCCATCCGTGCCAAACTGCCTGTAATATCTCCTTAACTGCTTGATCAAGACCTCTTCTGCCCTGGCAATTCCAGCTCCCTGCACAGATGCACAATTGGAATATACGATGGATCTTGTACAGATTGGAGACAGGGCATTATCGCATAAGCTTCTCTGCACATACCTTTCTGTAATATGCACGCTTGTTATATGTCTCTTCTTTCCTCTCTCCATTCTGTCAAAGCAAACATAGCCCCTGTGAACACTCCTACGTAAAGAAAGCGACTCATAAGAGCCGCTTATCTCAAACAATAGATCATAATGACATTTCTGCGTGCTGGCTTTCCACCCTACATTCTGTTCACACTTACGAAACGCATCGTATAAAGAATCCGGATGTATTACCCTCTCAATATCGTCATATTTTCCAACACATTCTTCTCTTTTACGTTTTCTGCGTGCAACCCTCTTTAGGTAGCGCTTTTGTTTCCGTCTTTCATTTCCTGTCATTAATCATGATTCCTAATAAAAATATGCCACGCACAGCAGACATACAGGGCTTTAACATAGCTGCATAGGGTATAGGACATGATACGCGTGGATTGCCCTTCGACCGCGTGCATGCACGAAAGCGTCCGTCCTTCCCGTCATGGCATTTTGTTTCCTGTCACAGTAAAATTCTATGACAGAGGAAATGCTGCCCTTCTGCATTGCATATGGTCACGCCTGCCATAAGCAGGACACCGACATCCATGATCCAGAATCGCCGGGAAGACGCCATTACTGTTGCTCGCGTTGTTGTTGTTGGAGCTGCCCGTGTTGACATTGCAGAAATTGTTGCTGTTGTTGTAATTCGGGCTGCGGAGCCACCACACAAACAAAAACTATGGGTCTCTGATTTTATAATGCAGCATTCCCTGCAAAAGTGATCTCTCACAAATTGCCAATTCAATTAACCAGTTGCAGGCACTTTCGCCTGTTCAAGATAGGTTTTTAGCATCTGCCCTAATCTTTCAATATCCTTATATTCATTGTCCGTATTTCCATTCTCCGTATCATCATCTTTTGCTATACGCTCTTTCTCTGCAGACACAATCTGCTCCACCATTTTCTGCACTACCGCAAGTCTCCTCTGTTCCTCATGCTTCATGCAAATTGAAAGAACTCCGTTTTCTCCTTTTCGCCACTCCCGAACGGCTGATATTTCCTTTTTTACTTCCTGATTCATCCTCTCAAATCCATGCCGAATGATCGGGTCAATTTTTTCAAGCGTGACCGGAAGATCCTCCGTTACCACCAAAAGAGAATCATGAAGTGCGTAACATGCCGCAATCGCCTGATCCTGCAGATCACGCCTTTCAAAATATTCTGATGGATAATATGCGTAGATACTATTTGCCCTACGGACACATTCCGCGACCTTTCTTGCATTCTCCCACAGTTCGTCCCTGTACTTTTCCAGTTTCCATGCAGGAACCTCCTTTAAAGTCAGAGTTCCTGACTCGCTTGTGCTTCCCTCTTCCGGAAGAAAAATATAATAATCCTCGATCCGGTTATGCTTTTCAGGCTGCTTTGGCATTCTTACATAAAATTCGGTACTTCCATCCTCCAAGCGCCTGTACTTTCCCACGCTTGCATTTCTTATCTCCCGTCTGGAAGCCTTAATACCAAAATCACGGTCTAAAAAATCATTCACCATTTCGCGGATTCTTCGAGCCTGATCATATGTACCAAACTTTGACTCTCCACGGTCTACTTTGTTTACTGACATAGTTTAATTTAATCCATAATATTATATAAATTTTTATCTATAAAATTTAGTTTTTCTCAGCATCCCCGCCGCATGCAGCGGCGG
>OKRU01000113.1_pt1 | contig 67157 bp, 50 predicted proteins | sample 1601131 | NCBI WGS metagenome assembly OKRU01 (sample SAMEA3541558, study PRJEB24748) | human gut metagenome | biome: human gut; feature: human-associated habitat; material: faeces | place: China | collected 2012
CTCTATCGACTTTATATGCCATATTACTTTTTAGGGACATTTACTGAATATCCCTTGTTAGAGCTTTTGAAATTAATAAAGATATTATAAACTGTGATTTTCATATTATTGTATGGAGCAAAGACAAAGAGAATACAGCAATAACAAATCTTAAATAACGACATTATAGGATATGGAACAAGAACTTTTATAATATATAATTCGGTTCATGAAAAACGATGCTTTTATCATTATACTGAATACTTGTATAATAATCAGAATGGACATGCCCCATCTGAATCAGAGACAGTAAGAGGAGATAAAAGCTTTTGCATATTTCTTTAAATTTTTCGATGTTGCTTCTGAAGAAAAATCTAAAAAAGATAATAGCCAACTAATTATCAACTTTCTGTGCGTGAATTAGTTGGCTTTTTAATTCTATTTATCCACTTATATCAAATTCGTATTAAATGCATCCTCCATTAAGTACACCCTCTCAATAAATGCAGTGCTTTAGTTGCTCTATTTTGACATTTTTTCTTTAACGAACTTATACCATGATCCGAAAGTCAAAAGGTGTGATGTTTCGTTGTACCTTGCTATCAATTCATTAAGATATTCCGGTTTACAGACTTCCGATGTATCATTCTTATCGTACTTCAGATTACGCTCTGCAAGCATTGCCTTCAGATATTTCAAATGGAAAGCCGCCTTATTCCACCTGCACGGATTTATAGATCCCATATCTTCAGGATTGTCGTTCTTAACATTGTAGTAGCGAAGGTAATCAATCATATCTCTCGTATTGGGATTGTCTTTGAATAAGCGTCTGTTGCCTAAAAACCATGTTTCCATGCACACTTTCTGTTCGAAAACAACAATTTCAAATCCTTTAGGAAAGGTATTCTCATTTTTCAGATATTCGTTTAAATTTTTTTCTATGTCGGCCCTTGTTTCATCTTCTGTGTCAAGGCACACCATCAAGTAATCATAGGTATTGCCACCCTTTGAGTTGATCTCGTTTATATCCTTGACTGAGTTGACGACATGCCGATAGATATGAGGAATTCCATATCCACAAAAAAGATAGTATGAATCGTTGGTCAGATCGCGTGCATCATAAATTCTGTGCATTTTCGGTGCAATGATGGAAAGCCAAGCGGGGTATACCGACATTTCGGTCTTTTCTCCCTCTACTACTATATATGCATTCATTCTACCCCCTTGCGATATGCGTTAGTCTGAACAAGCTGCATAAATGCATCATGTTTGGAATGTTCACCAATCTTGAGATCAGCGGCTGTAAGAACTTTTAAGTTGCAACGATTACGGGTTACAACTTTCCATTTTTGGAACGGAATTGAGTTTATGATATAAGGATGATGACTTGTGATTATCACCTGAATATCCTGGTCTGCATCGAGTATCTGATCGGCCAATTGATCTATACAGTTAACACCCAATCCGTTCTCAAATTCGTCAATGAGAATGATATCTCCATCTTGCGCCAAGACAAGAAAAGTTATTTGAGAAAGGGTACGGAACATACCGGAAGATATACTATCCTGCATAATCCATGCATCAACCCATTTTTCCTTGATTTTAAGAACTGGATACATAGTATCGTTAAAGAGTGGTTCCAATGAGAAATCAATATCTTCAATGTTTGTAAAGATACCCTTAAACAGTTCCTTAATTTTTTCAAACTGAGGTAGACCCTGTCTGCGAAGTATGAACAATTTTTCAATAGGACTGAGGTAGCGATTGTTGTGTACTTCATTAAGTTCTTTTATCTCATCTCTTTTTTGGGAAAGAAATGGAGACAACCGTATTCCGTTATTATAGTTCTCCAATTCAAAAACCTGATGGAAAGCTTTAAATACAGGCTTTATTTCATCCTCTTCCTTCAACAGGGCTATTGCACTTTTTGCGGTATCAAGCTTAACAGTCTGTTTGTCATTGAACATAATCTGATCATTTTCCCTACTAATAATCAGATTGTCCCCACGTCGCAGGGATTCGCAGATAATCGGATATTCTTGCTTATCACGTCTAAAATAGCTGGAACTGTCATCTGCCGTATCAAATTTGCCTGTCCATTGATAGGTATTACCACTGTCTTCAAAAGTAATATCCCATTCAAGACCGTTATAGGAACCGCCATTGGCAATGTTTGAAATATTTTTGATGACACGCAGAATAAGAGTTTTTCCAACTCCTGACGCACCCACCAGTAATGTTAGATAGTCATCGAAAAATAAATCTCTGACATTCCATCCTGTTAGGTGGTTTATTACTGTGATTCGTTTGAGCTTCATTATCGAAAAATTAAAAGTCTATGACACTTTCACCTATAAAAGCGCGTTTCATATTTCTCCACCATTATTTTCTCCAGAAAAAAATTAATGATGATTCGAGTTTATACGGCAAACAAAAATACATATTATATTTTTAATTTTAAAATAAGATTTAGAGTTTTTCAGATAACGAAAAACGAATAAAGTATAAAGAATTATTAACCATCAGAGATTAGTGATGCTCAACATTAATAACTAATCTACTACCATTTTACAGTAAAATAAATTTTCAACTAAAAATATAACAAGAAATAAGTTCTGAAAATGTTCTGTTCAGAACAGAATGCAGATACAGCAACATTAATTCCTTTGATATACAACTTAAGCGACATGTTTCTACAAAGAAACAAAGTAAGACTCAAATAAAATTTATCCCAAATCGGTCGTTAGAATATCCAATTTTCGTGGTCTTGATTGTAAGGCATTGAAAATGAATATATTGTAATCTTGATTTTCTAATGGCGGTCATTAGAAAAATGAGATTTTAAATCTTTGTTTATCAGTGTATTACAATCAAGACCACAAATAATCAGCCTCTAATGACCGATTTGGGTTTATTCATGCCAAACAAACAAATCGCGAGGGCTCAGAAACAAAATTGCGAGGGCTCGAAAATAAATTTCTGGGCGCTCGGAATAAAAAACATGAGGGCTCGGAATGGTTGTTGCGGGCGCTCGGGATGTTTTTGATGGTGCTATGCGCGTCGTTTTTCAGTGGGATAATGGAAGTTTTGAATCTAGTTAGACAGGATGATGATATTAGAGCAAGGGATAAGGGGATGGCTGATGGGGGTATACGTAAAAAAGGCCACGCAGCGGGGAAATGATTCTTACCGCCGGGTGGCCTTATGATTATAGTTTTATGAAATTAAGAGTAATCTTGCGGATTACTGGTGCTGTTCGCGCAAAAGGTCGTTCACTGTCTTTACAGGGTTGAAGGTTGAGAGAGGAACTTCAACGAAGATTGTGTTCCAGTCGCTCATTGCTCCGTTCCAGAGTCCTGGGAGTTCGAGCGCCTTGAGTTCGCGTCCGTTCTTGCTCTTGTTTGAGATGAATCCTGCGTTGTGGTCAACGAACTTTGTGAGGTCGAACTTGTTGCCTTTGTAGTCCTTAACGGCGCAGACGAGGTCTACCGGATTGAAGTGTGTGCCCTTCTTGAACATTTCAACGCTTTCAGGGTTTGAAGAATCGATCTGTGAGCTTTCGAGAATCTGAAGCGAGATTGTTCCGTCGGCGTTGTATGCAAGGAACGGACCTCCACCCGGTTCGCCTACGTTTCTAACCATTCCGCAGACACGCATAGGACGGTCGAGCTTCTTTCTGAGATAGATTGCAAGTTCGGAATCTTCAAGGTCCTTGATCTTAGGATTTCTGCAACAGAGGTTGCGCTGAACGAAGCGTATCATTTCCTCGAGCTGTGCGTGGGTGTAGACACCAGAATCGAGTATGGTGAGGTATTCGAATGCTTTCTTCTGGAGAGATACGAGAACGCCGGCGAGGAGTTTCTTATAGTCAACAGTGTCGCCCTTGAGTCTGTCTGGAACTACGTTGTCGATGTTCTTGATGAAGATTACGTCGGCATCGAGGTCGTTGAGGTTCTCGATGAGTGCACCGTGGCCACCCGGTCTGAAGAGCATGTTGCCGTCTTCGGTTCTGAACGGTTCGTTGTCGGCTGTAGCGGCAAGTGTGTCTGTGCTCTGCTTCTGCTCTGAGAATGTGGCACTGAACTCAACGCCGAACTTCTTGCCGAACTCAGGTGCCTTTTCTGCAACGAGAGTTTCGAACATCTTGCGGTGCTCAGGCGATACGGTGAAGTGTACATTTACCTTTCCGTCCTTGCCTGATGCATACATGGCTCCTTCAACGAGGTGTTCTTCGAGCGGAGTACGTGCACCGTCGGCGTATTTGTGGAAGAGGAGAAGTCCCTTAGGGAGCTTGCCGTAGTTGAGTCCGTTCTCGCCGAGAAGACAGCGCACAACGTCCTTGTACTGCTTGGCCTCGACAAGTGCATCGATGCCCTTGCCGTAAACCTTGACGCATGTTTCGTCGAGAAGCTGGCTGAATGCGAATTTATGGATTTCAGCGAAGAAGGTCTTTATGAAATCTGTATCAGGCTCGTCAGACGCGCCATCAGCAAATTCGAACAGGTTCTTGAACATTCGGCTGGCGGCTCCTGATGCAGGAACGAACTTCAGCACGACGTTATCCCCTTGAAGATATGTTTCCCATGCTGAGGAGTAGTCGGCCTTCTCTTCGGGAGTGAGCACCATTATGCCCTGCTCTGCCGATGCCGCTGAATAAAGCTTGATGAATGGGAAACCTTTCTTGAAACAATCAATCTGCCTTTCAATGGTTTCTTCAGAAATATCTTTCTGCTGAAGAAACAATTTATCGTTCTGTGTTAAATTAACCATTTGTGATTATTTAAAAAGTTACTTTTAGCGGTTCAAATATACAAAATTTATTGCAAGATGGAATCCGTATGCTTGTCAAAAATTCATACCTTTGCAAATAAACACATCTGAATGTATATGGGCGAACTTGAATTCATGACAGACGAGGAAAAGAGGCAGTTTGCCGATCTGTCGGACAAACTCAGGGGTCTTACGGAGGACTTCCTAAGCAAGGAAGATTTTGATGCCGTAACGGATATGGTGGCAACGGCGGGTGAGCACTCGCAGGCGCTGAAGGAATGCTTCGGCCTGAACGAGAAAATATTCGACCTGCAGACAGCCATCATCACTGCCGAAGAAATAGGCATGGGACGCGCCGCCATATTGAGCATTCTGCTCCGCGGATGCGTTGCGGCCGAAATGATTGACATTGACGGCGTGAGGAGTAGATTCGGTGACGATGTGGCCAACATTATACATGGACTCATCAAGGTAAATGAACTATACTCGAAGAATCCGGCAATAGAAACAGAGAACTTCCGCGACCTGCTTCTGTCGTTTGCCGAGGACATGAGAGTGGTGCTGATAATCATTGCCGACCGCGTGAACCTGATGAGGCAGATAAAAGACCGCGGTACGGACGAGGAAAGACAGAGGGTGGCCAAGGAGGCGAGCCAGCTCTATGCTCCGCTGGCGCACAAGCTGGGACTGTACGTGGTGAAATCGGAACTTGAGGACCTGTCGCTGAAGTATCTGGAGCACGACACGTACTACATGATAAAGGAGAAGCTCAGCGCTACGAAGAAGGCCAGAGACCTGTACATAACGAACTTCATCGCTCCGGTGGAAAAGAAGCTCAAGGAGGCCGGACTGAAATTCCACATCAAGGGAAGGACAAAAAGCATACACTCTATATGGCAGAAGATGAAGAAGCAGAAGTGCCAGTTCGAAAACATATACGACCTGTTTGCCATAAGAGTAATCCTCGACTCGGAACTCGACAAGGAGAAGCAGGACTGCTGGCAGGCCTACTCCATCGTGACGGACATGTATCAGCCAAACCCGAAGCGTCTGAGAGACTGGCTGTCGATTCCGAAGAGCAACGGATACGAGAGTCTGCACATCACGGTGATGGGACCTGAGGGCAAATGGGTGGAAATACAGATACGCACGGAGAGGATGGACGAGATTGCGGAACGCGGACTTGCGGCGCACTGGAGATACAAGGGCGTGAGAGACGGCGGTTCGAAGCTCAACGAATGGCTCAACGACATACGCACGGCTCTGGAAACGCACTCGACATCGGACGAACAGCTGGTGGACCAGTTCAAGGTGGACCTCTACTCGGACGAAGTGTTCGTGTTCACTCCGAAGGGCGACCTGTTCAAACTGCCTAAGGGTGCAACGGTGCTCGATTTCGCATTCCAAATACATACGAACGTGGGAAGCCACTGTTGCGGAGGACGTGTGAACGGCAAGAACGTGCCGATGAGGACTCAGCTGAAGAGCGGCGACCAGGTGGAGGTGCTGACTTCGCAAAACCAGATGCCGAAAAGGGACTGGCTGACGTATGCCATCACGACGAAGGCAAAGAGCAAAATCAGACAGTCGATAAGCGAGCAGGAGCTCAAGACGGCTGCGTATGCGAAGGAAACGATTGAAAGAAAATTCAAGAACAAGAAGATTGAATATGACGAGCCTGTGATGATGAGGCTCATAAAGAAACTCGGGTACAAGTATGTCAACGAGTTCTACAAGGCCATACATGAGGAAACGATTGACGTGAACAACTTCATCGACATGTATGTGGAGGCATACAAGAGGGCCAAAGAGATTGTGGAACCGGGACAGCAGATAAGTGCCGAGAACTACAACATAAACAACGGTGCGGAGGATGAGCATCTGGAGTCGAGCAAGGATGTGCTGGTGATCGACCAGAACGTGAAGGGCGTGGAATACTCGCTGGCGAAATGCTGCAACCCTGTGTACGGCGACGACATTTTCGGATTCGTGACCATCAACAGGGGAATAAAGATTCACCGCAAGGACTGCCCTAACGCCAAGCATCTGAGGGAAGGACTGGGATACAGATTCATCAAGGCAAGATGGGCCGGCAAGGGCAACAGCAAGTACAACGCTACACTGCGCATCGTGGGCAACGACGACATCGGCATCGTGAACAACATCACATCGATTATCTCGAAGGAGAACGGCATAATGCTGCGCTCCATAGACATCAAGTCGGACGACGGACTGTTCCAGGGTACGCTGACGGTGATGATAAGCGAAACGCGCCAGCTGGAGAACCTGATAAAGAAACTGCGCACCGTGAAGGGTGTGAAGAACATAACCAGATAAAACCTACCGTAAAAAAAGAATGAAAACCCAACTGATTTTGGTCGGAAAGACCGATTCAAAGATTTTCAGTGAAGCGATAGACATTTATGTCGGCCGGCTCAAACACTACATCACATTCGAGCCGGTCGTCATACCTGACATAAAGAACACGAAGAAGCTTACAGAGGAACAGCAGAAGAAGCTTGAGGGCGACTGCATTCTGAAACTGATCCAGCCGGGCGACACTGTGGTTCTGCTAGACGAGGCCGGGAAGGAAATGAGGTCGGTGGAGTTTGCCGAATGGATGCGCAGAAAGATGAATGCGACCAGTCGGAAACTGATTTTCGTAATAGGCGGACCTTACGGATTCTCGAAAGAGGTGTACGAACGGGCGGATGAGAAGATTTCACTTTCGAAGATGACTTTCTCGCACCAGATGGTGAGGCTGATTTTCGTTGAACAGCTCTACAGGGCCATGACGATTCTCAACGGTGAGCCTTATCACCACGAATGAGGAAACGGGCATAGACGGGAAGATGGTCGCTGAAGCCTCCAAGGTATTTCATGCCGAAATATGTACGGCGGGGCTTCTTGCCTCCGAAGGCGATGTCGTCCTCAAGAAGGATGGGACGAACGGCTATGCCTGATTCAGAATAGGATGTGCTCATATAGTTGTCGGCATTGAGGAGGTTTCCGTTTACAAGAATCTGGTCGATGGTGTCCCATTCGCCGTTGTACTTATATGAGCCCTGCGGACGCGAGGCGTGCAGGTTGTATAGATTTTCCGAAACAGGACTTGATATGTTCTCGGCTGTTTCGGCTTTAAGGATTTCGACGAGAGGCGGAGAATCGGGACCGCTGTTGAAATCGCCCATGACGAGAACATTTGGATTGGTGCGCAGCGATATGACGGAATCGACATGCTCTTTAAGAAATGAGGCTACACACTCTCTGTCGGAAACAGCCTTACGGCCTCTGAGTTTTGAGGGAAGGTGGACCACAAAGACATCGAGAGTATCTCTGCCGTAGACTTTTCCGGTAACATAAAGTATGTCGCGCGTGGCACTGACGGTTTGTGCACGAAGCGAGGTATGGGAAATAAGATGGAAGGAATATGGCATGTAGAGAAGTGCCACGTCTATGCCTCGCTCGTCGAGCGAATTTGTCATGACGTATTCGTAGCCGATATACTTCAAAGGGGTGCGGTTGAGAAGGTCGTGAATGACGGAATCGTTCTCGACTTCGCACAGGCCTACAATGTCAACGGGACGTATGCTGTCGACTGACGTGATGACCTTGCCTATGGAACGAAGTTTGTCAAAATAACGAGTGCGGTTCCAGAACCTCGGCGACCCGCCGAGATATTCCTCATCGTTTTTTCCTTGGTCGTGCTTTGTGTCGAAAGCGTTCTCGCAATTGTACATCATAATGTTAAACACGTTCTGTGCACATGCTTTGAACGGACAAAAAAGATATGATGTACAAATAAGATATATGGTGAGGAACGTTTTCATAGACGGCTAACAATGGGGACGAGGTAAACGGGTACAGAAATTCAAAAAAACGTGAGGCAGAAACGGTTATTGTTCCGTTTCTGTCTCAACATATTGATAGCATCCTGCATCGGGTTTCACGCCGTTGCCTACTCGACTGACGCCATAGCGGTCGAGCGGATACTCGGCTGAGACGGCCGGGTCGGCCATGCCTCTAGCCAAGGATGCAGAATCGAGTCTGAAATCGTAGAGGTAGTTGTCGGTATCGAGTTTTCGGAAATTCGACTGACGGAAGCATTCGTTTTCTTCATTTTCGAATACGCAATCAATCATGTTTTCATCGGGGTCCTCTTCATCGTAGACTGTGTTCAGGAAACAGTGGTCGAACTTGTATACGAACGGCACTGTTTCATCATCGGAACGCTCACCGAAGACTTCATCCTTGGCACCGCCGGTGATGACGCAGTTGGTGAACGATGCATTCTGAAGCGGACATGTTTCTTCGCCCAATACATTTGTAAACAGGAGGGCATTGCCGTAGCCTCCGCTCCATGGATAGAACTGTACAATTGTACAATGCACGAAATCGGAATTTCCTCCTACGACGTTAACGCAATAACCTTTTGAGTTGGAGATTTGAGAATTGTATACACGTGCAGAACAATTCTCCAGATAGAGGCCGTCGCCTGCTACATTGTGTATTACAGAATTTTCAATCTCTATGCTTTGCGTCTCGGGCTTTGTGGATGTACATGATATGCCGAATCGTCCTCCGTGTATGTCTGTATGGTTGAGCACACAGCGCGCTCCGTCCTTGACTACTACTCCACCCCACTGTGCATCAAGTCTGTCGTAAGGGAGTCCGTCGAGGATGTTGTCGGTTCTGTCACCACGCATCACGACTTCCTCTTCGAGTGTTCCTTCGCTGTGAAGTTCACCAAAGACGATGAGTTTTGCTTCGCTGTGGAAATAGAGTTCTGAACCAGGCTGAAGCGCCAGCACAGCACCGCTGTCAACAACGAGGCTGTCGTAGATGAGATATGGTCTGGTCTTGGTGAACTCCGTATCCGAAGAGACATGTTCTCCGCGCATGATTATGGCATCGCGACCGTATGCCATGAGCTTGACAGACTGGCGTACACCGCTTTCAAGATTGAAGATGAGAGAATCTTCTACCAGCACAGGAGAATCGGAATCGTGAGGATCGACAGTTACTTCCACGAAAACATAAATGCTGTCCTTATTGTAAATCTCGACATCTGAGAAAGTGGTTCCTGACTGGCCGTCGATGTTCACTCTGAAACCCGAAGTTCCTCCGCTGGCAAGATAGGCAGAAGAAATGCGTATGCCTTTGCTGTTTCGGTTGTACACCTTCATTCGCTGCGTTGACGAACCGATTGACGTAAAGATTGTGTCAAAGCTGACGGTGTCGGTCGAGAACTCCAGACGCGCTCCGGAGCTGACGGTGAACGACTCTTCATTTGTACAAGCCACGATGCCCAACACGGACATCAGTATTATGATTAAGCGGGAAGTAATGTTCATATACAATTATAAAATAGAAATATTAAAAAAGAAGTGTTTCACATTGATACAGGCGTATAGCCCTGATAGTATCAACGGGAAACACTTCTGTTTATTATAGACTATTGTTTATTATAGACTATGCCCTGCAAAAAGAAGGACTGTCGGAAAATTCATCATTTCACAGGAATGTTCTTGAGAATGGCAAGCATGTGTCTCCAAACCATATCTACTGTAGGGATGAGCAATCTTTCTTCTGGAGAGTGAACTCCGCGCAATGTAGGTCCGAAAGAAATCATGTCCATTCCCGGATACTTCTCGCTGAAGAGTCCGCACTCAAGACCTGCGTGGATAGCTTTCACCTCAGGCTTCTTGCCGAAGAGTTCCACGTAAGTATCTACGGCAATCTTCAGGATTGCAGATTCAGGATTTGGTTTCCATCCTGGATAACCGTCGCCGGTCTCTACTGTTGCTCCAGCAATCTCGAAAGCAGAAGCTACAGTATGGCTCATGTTGTGGCGTGCGCTCAAGATTGAACTTCTCTGACTGCTTGTGATTACGATTTCGCCGTCAATCATCTTGACGCTTGCAAGGTTGGAACTTGTCTCAACGAGTCCTTCAATATCCTGGCTCATGGCAAGCACACCGTTGTGTACGCTCTGAAGTGCATAAATAAGTCCGGAAGCAGCCTTGCCGTCTACGGCCTTGCATGCATCTGCACTTTCGAGAGTGAACTTGATGTTAGGCTCTGTTACAGAGAACTCGCCTTCTACTTCAGAAGCAAAAACATTAAGATCTACACGCACATTTTCCTTTTCTGAAGCAGGCAGTGCACATACGGCATGAGCTTCTCTAGGAATTGCATTGTGAAGGTTTCCGCCGTCGATTGAGCAGAGATACAAATCGTATTTCTTGTAGCAGTTGTAAAGGAATCTTGCAAGAAGCTTATTGGCATTGGCCCTATTCTTATTGATATCATCGCCTGAATGACCGCCTGTAAGACCGCTCACTCCTACCTTGAAGAAGAAATAGCCTTCCGGAACATCTATCTCAGAATAGTGGAAACGTGCAACTGTGTTTGCACCTCCGGCACAGCCGACGAATATCTGGCCTTCGTCCTCGCTGTCGAGGTTGAGAAGATAATCGCCAGTCATGAATCCTGGACGGATTGCAAAGGCACCTGAGAGTCCGGTTTCCTCATCGCGGGTGAAAAGACACTCAACAGGTCCGTGCTCGATATCCTCAGAAGTAAGAACTGCGAGCGCTATCGCCATACCGATACCATCGTCAGCACCGAGCGTTGTGCCCTTGGCCTTCATCCATTCTCCATCGACATAAGTCTGTATTGCGTCCTTCTTGAAATCGAAATCAACATCGCTGTTCTTCTCGCATACCATATCCATGTGTGACTGAAGAACCACGGTCTTGCGGTTTTCCATTCCTTTGGAAGCACCTTTTGAGATGAGCACGTTGCCAGCCTCATCGACCTTGCAAGGAAGGTTATGCTCTGCAGCAAAAGCCTTGAGAAACTCAATCATCTTTTCTTCGTGCTTAGAAGGGCGTGGTATAGCATTGATTTGACTGAAAATGTCAAATACAGCCTTTGGTTTCAAATCATTGTTGTTCATAATCATAATAATTACATTATCAATATTCCTAATTTTGGTTAAAAGCATATATGCGTCACTGCATAAACACTTTTAACAGCTATATTTGCACACAAAATTAATAAAGAATGCTGAAAATATTTCTCATTACCCTGTTAATTATTGCTGTATGCATGATTTTACTGTGCATATCTATAATTCTGAAAAAGAACGGCAGATTCCCGAAGACACACGTTTCGGCCAATAAAGCCATGAGAGAAAGAGGCATCGGATGCGTACAGAGCCAGGACTTTGCAATGCGTAAAAAGAACCCGCATGCCATAGCAGAAAGAAGCCCAAGAAAATAAATTAGAATACAAACGAGAAACAAACAATTTATATCCAAATTAGAAATATGAAAACTAGAACTTTTTTCCGCAACGGTGTGGCACTGCTTGCCATCGCCGCCACTATGGTTGCATGCGGTGACAAAAACAACGAAAGCGCTAACAATACGGAAAATCAAGAAAACAGCAAAGTTGAATCTGCTTCGTCTCTGCGCATCGCATTCGTACAGATCGACACTCTTACAAACCAGTACGAATACTACAAGGACGTAAGCGAAAACTTCGAAAAGAAAAGAACCAATGCTGAGTCTACTGTAAACGAGAAAGGAAGAAGCCTTGCAAACCAGATGCAGGAGTTCCAGAAGAAAGCACAGTCTAACCAGTACACTCAGGAGCAGTTCAACAACGAACAGGCAAGACTTGCAAGACTTCAGCAGGACATACAGGAACTTCAGGGCAGACTCTCAAACAGCCTTCAGGAAGAATATCAGAAGGAAATGCAGGCTCTGACCGACACAATACAGAACTTCATAAAGATCTACGCTAAAGAGAAAGGCTTTGACTTCATACTCTGCAAGAGCAGCGGAATCGACAACGTTCTCTACGCCGGCGACCAGTATGACGTTACAGACGAAGTTGTAACAGCACTCAACAAGCGCTACAAGAACGACAAGAAAGCTGAAGAAAAGAAATAATTGAAAGCTGATATTTTAATATTCTCTATATAACAGAAACCGGCATGCATCTAAATACAGAATGTGCATGCCGGTTTCTATTTTTCTGTGACATCAAGAAGCCTCGGTTCACGACAAAGTTCATAGTCGTTGTCCACAAGCGAGGCATTCGAAAAAGCAACCTGCTTAAACGTATACATGTTATAGGCATTATGTATATGACCGAAAAGATGGAAACGAGGCACAACTTCCATAACACGTTTCCATATACCTTTATCGCCATAATGTCTGTTTTCCGAAAAATCCAGAATCTTGTAAGGAGGCTGATGCGTAATCAGCACATCTGTGTCTTCAGGAATTGCACGAATGTTCCTGTCATAACTGCCGTCTGCCAAATCTTCCATGAACATCGGCATACCGTACAGCTTCACACCTTCGATAATCACCGACGAGTTGCACAGATAATGCACATTGTCAGGAAGCCCTGTAACCTCAGCATCACAGAAGCAAGAGTCGTGGTTGCCGGCAATGAACACCTTGTGTCTATACGGCAAAGACGAAAACCACCTTATGAAATCCTCCGCCTCATACACAGAACCGCTGAAGCTCAAGTCGCCCGAATGCACTACAACATCGGCATCGGGCAGGTTTCCCAGCTTTCCATGCAAGCCGTGAGTGTCGGACATGTGTAGAATTTTCATTTGTCAAAAGCCTTATATGAATCCGAGAAGCAAAGATATCGCTTCATTTGCCTGAAAAAAGAAGCCGTATGCGCAGTCGAATGAAAAATCCTGCGCACACGGCTTCAGTTATCAATCATGTAAAAACAAATCTGCTTTAGTCAACATGCTGTACGCATCATTTGTCTTCAGGCAGATCAACCTTCAGACAAAGTTCGTCAAGCTGTTTCTGATCGATGCACGCAGGAGCATCAAGCATGACGTCGCGTCCGCTGTTGTTCTTAGGGAATGCAATACAGTCGCGTATACTGTCAAGTCCGGCAAAGATACTTACCCATCTGTCAAGACCGTAAGCAAGACCTCCATGAGGAGGAGCACCGTACTTGAAGGCGTTCATCAAGAAGCCGAACTGCTCCTGAGCTCTCTCTGGAGTGAATCCGAGAATCTCGAACATCTTCTCCTGAAGCTTAGGATCGTGTATACGTATTGAACCACCGCCGACTTCGATACCGTTGCATACCATGTCGTAAGCATCAGCTCTTACAGCTGCCGGATCAGTGTCAAGCAAAGGAATATCCTCGTCCATAGGATGAGTGAACGGATGGTGCATAGCCATAAGTCTGCCTTCCTCGTCGCTCCACTCAAACATAGGGAACTCTGTTACCCAAAGAAGAGCGAACTTATTCTTGTCGCGAAGACCGAGTCTCTCACCCATTTCAAGACGCAATTCGCAGAGCTGCTTTCTTGTCTTCATAGCGTCTGCACCGCTCAAGATGAGAATGAGGTCGCCAGGAGCAGCCTGCATCTTCTCCTTGAGTGCTGCAAGCACATCCTCTGAGTAGAACTTGTCGACGCTCGACTTGACAGAACCGTCCTCCTGAACTCTTGCATAAACAAGTCCCTTTGCACCGATCTGAGGTCTCTTGACAAAATCTGTAAGCTGATCCATCTGCTTGCGTGTATAAGAAGCACATCCAGTCGCACATATACCTCCGATATACTCAGCATCGTTGAATACAGCAAAATCACCCTTGCCCTTGAACACATCCATAAGTTCAACGAACTCCATGCCGAAACGCATATCCGGTTTGTCAGAACCGAAACGCTTCATGGCCTCAGCCCATGGGAGACGCAGGAAAGGCTTGTCGAATTCTACACCACGTATAGTCTTGAACAGATACTTGGCCATACCTTCGAAAGTCTGTATGATGTCTTCCTGAGTAACGAAACTCATTTCGCAGTCGATCTGAGTGAACTCCGGCTGACGGTCAGCTCTGAGGTCCTCATCGCGGAAGCACTTCACAATCTGGAAGTATCTGTCGAAGCCTGCAACCATGAGAAGCTGCTTCAATGTCTGAGGGCTCTGCGGGAGAGCATAGAACTGTCCAGGATTCATTCTTGAAGGTACCACGAAGTCTCTCGCACCTTCTGGAGTAGAACCGATAAGCATAGGAGTTTCAACCTCAAGGAATCCAAGGTTGCTCAGATAGTTTCTCACAGCAATGCACATCTCGTGGCGAAGCTCAAGATTCTTTCTCACGCACGAACGTCTCAAATCGAGATATCTGTACTTCATTCTGATGTCGTCGCCGCCGTCGCTGTTGTCCTCAATTGTAAACGGAGGTACTTCCGATGCATTGAGCACCGTCAGCTTGTCCACGATGATTTCAATGTCGCCAGTAGGAATATTTGCATTCTTGCTGTAGCGTTCGTTCACAGTACCGCTTACCTGAATCACATATTCACGTCCGAGCTTGTTTGCTCTTTCGCACAGTTCGGCATTCTGCTCCTCGTTGAACACGAGCTGAGTGATGCCGTAGCGGTCGCGAAGGTCGACGAATGTCATACCTCCCATTTTGCGTACCCTCTGGACCCATCCGGCCAAAGTGACGGTCTTGCCGGCATCCGAAATGCGCAGCTCACCGCAAGTTTGAGTTCTGTACATAATATATATGTTATAAATGTTTGCTAATATGCAAAGGTATAGAAAATCTTGTGAAATACCAATAAAACAAGGTAAATGGCTCAGCACTGATTGTTTTAAATACAAACCGGGGATATCCAACATGCCACAAATAACAAAACCAGCAAAGCTTTTATATTTAATTGCAGAATCTGGCAACATTATTCTATTAAAAAACAAAGAGTTCAAGTGAGTTTCCATATCTTTGTATCAGGAATATGATCTGCATAAATATTTCCCAAACCTATTTATACTATGAATCTATTTGCATTATACAATAATACAGTCTTTTACGAAAGATTACCATTTCCTTATCCTATCATAAGCATCATCGACATACACACATAACACACTTATATACAATCTATCACACAGCAGCTAGATTCACTCCCTTTCAGAACAATTTCTTGATATAAGATTTTGAAAAATGAATACAGAAAAGATTATCTGAAATAAAATCAAAACTCACCAATACAAAATGACGAATAGAAAAAACTTACTTATTACCGCCATCCTTTGCGGAATAGCCGGGATGGCAGGAGCCGACAATCTTACAAAATTGAGGATGCACCACCCCATTGAGGTGCACAAACCGTTATTTACCGACTCCATAGACGTAAGAGGCCAGAAACATCAGCTGGAAAAAATTCTGCTTGAATCGATGGTTTCATTAGAAAACAGAGCCGATAATAATTCTACAGAACTGATGGCCGATACAACAGGCTTGTTTACTATACCGGTTTCTCAGAACAAAGAGTACAGCATCTGCGTACTGCATACAAGAATCCGCACCGACCGATTTGTCAATGCAGACCTAAAGTTCAAGACTCCAAACAGAATGGAGGTTTACATCGACGGAAGTCGCTGTGCCGACAAACAAAACAGAGAGGACTCCATTGCCCAGGCTCAGGAATGCACCACGGCATTGCGCATGGAACCCGGAGTTACATACAATGTTGCAATTAAAATTCTGCTGGAACCGCAAGATACTACTGAAGTTGCACTGTCAGCAGAATGGGATGCCAAGTCCGATTCAACCGTGTCTATATCATGCGGACCGGACATAAAAGGACGATTCCTTTTGCCAAATACGGTATTCGGTAACCGCGTATCCAGAGTAAGCATATCTCCCGACGGGAAATACCTTCTTACACCGTACACAGACAAATATGACCTGAAACGAAGCAATACATACACCATACTATCTGAAGTCAAAAGCGGCAAAAAGCTTGCAACATTTACTCAAGGCTCAAAAAATCTGAATTGGACACCAAAGACGTCTCAACTTTACTATACAGCCACATCCGACAATGGTGTTAAAATCATAACAATCGATCCTAAAACGCTACAGGAGGAAGTTATGGCCGACAATGTTCCAGAAGGAAGCTTCAGATGGTCGCCAGATGAGAAATCTCTGTTTTTCTCATTACACGAAACAATAGAAGGAGACAAAAAGCCGGTTCACCGTCTGTTAAGTCCTTCCGACAGAGTGCCGAATACCCGCAACAGATGGTTTATTTCCCGATACGACATAGGCACAGGATTGAGAGAACGCCTAACTTACGGACTCCGCTCATCCATACTGCGCGACATAAGTGATGACGGAAGATACATGCTCTACGGAATGAGCGAATCGACACCCGACAAATGGCCATTCAGCAAATCATCCCTTTACCGTATGGATTTGCAGACAAGGCGCATAGATACACTTATTGTAAGCGATGCTTTTATGGGAGGAGCATCTTTCTCACCAGAAGCAGACATGGTTATTATTACCGGCGGACCTGAGGCTTTTGACGGAATCGGCAAAAACTGCGGTTCACATCCCATTGCAAACAATTACGACACACAGGCTTTCATACTGGACTGTGCGACAAAGAAGATAGATCCAATTACCAAAGACTTTGCACCGACGGTTTCTTTTCTGCAATGGAACCGCTACGACAATTGCATTTACTTCAAGACAAGCGACGGCGATAAAGAACCTATATACAGATACGACCCGAAAAATGGCCGTTACGAAAAACTGCCTTTGGAGGGAGATTGCGTCCGCAGCTTTTCATTGGCTTACAATGCACCTTATGCGGCATATACAAGTGTCACTGCAAGCAGCAGTTCAGCCGGCTATATGTTTGACATGAAGAAAGAAAAGACAACATTGATAGCAGACCCATATTCTGAATCAATAGCAGAAATCGAAATGGGTGAAATAAAGCCGTGGAACTTCACAGCCTCCGACGGAACAACGATAGAAGGATATTATTGTCTGCCGCCAGAATTTGATGAAACTAAAAACTACCCTCTAATTGTATACTATTACGGAGGAACTACGCCTACAACACGTTCGCTCGACACGCCATACGCAGCTCAACTGTTCGCTTCACGCAATTATGTTGTCTATGTAGTAAACCCAAGCGGAACCATCGGTTACGGCCAAGAATTCTCCGCACGCCACGTAAACGCCTGGGGAAAGCGTACAGCAGACGACATTATTGAAGGAACACGCCAGTTCTGCAAGGAGCATCCGTTTGTCAATGAAAACAAGATAGGATGTATTGGAGCTTCATACGGAGGTTTTATGACCCAATATCTTCAAACCAGAACGGATTTGTTCGCAGCCGCAGTGTCTCATGCCGGCATCAGCAATGTCACAAGCTATTGGGGCGAAGGTTATTGGGGTGTAGGCTACAATGCTGTTGCGGCCGCACAAAGTTATCCGTGGAGCAATCCAGAACTTTTCACAGAACAAGGTTCATTGTTCAATGCAGACAAAATCAATACCCCTCTTCTACTGCTGCATGGCACAGCCGACACAAATGTTCCTGTTGGAGAAAGCATACAGCTCTACAACGCTCTGAAAATTTTGGGCAAACCCGTAGAGTTTATTCAGGTTGACGGAGAGGACCATTTTGTGGCAGACTACACAAAACGCACCTTGTGGCACAATAGCATTATGGCATGGTTTGCCAAATGGCTTCAGGATTCTCCAGAATGGTGGAATGACATTTATCCTGAAAAACGTTTACAATGACAAGGATTCACGTTTTCCTACAGCTGTGTATAAAAAATATCATAAGCTTATCTCAAAACTGAAAAAGTGTCCTATCAGAAAAGCTATTGATATGTAAACATTATACTCGAAAAGGTCGTATCAATCTCCTAATTTGGGTAATGATACGACCTTTTCAGTATTTTATGTCAGATTTAAAATTCATACTCACTAAAGTTGAGTATTGTCACCCATTTGGCCTCACAACATCAATCCAAACTCATCTTATTACGGGCAACTTTTCTGCTGAAATGCAGCAAACCGCTTAAACACAAAAAACATCCGAACAAAATCTTTCAATCTTGTCCGGATGCGATATAATCTATCAAACTAAAGGTTCTTGATTATTTAAGTATTCCAAGCTGCTTGAAGCACTTTGAGAGAACTTCCACACATGTCTCAACCTGCTCGAATGTATGTGTGGCCATGAGAGCAACACGTACGAGTGTATCCTGAGGAGCACATGCTGGCGGAATTACAGGGTTGATGAAAATTCCGTTGTCAAATGCAAGCTTAGTAACTTCGAATGTCTTTGCAACATCATGAACATAAAGCGGAATGATAGGGCTTTCTGTGTCACCGATTTCAAATCCAGCTTCCTTGAAGAGCTTAAGAGCATAGTTTGTAACCTTCCAGAGGTTTTCCTGACGCTCAGGCTCCTGCTGTATGATGTGCAGAGCCTCCATTGCAGCAGCTGTGGCTGCAGGAGTGTTGCTGGCACTGAATATATATGTTCTTGAGTTGTGTCTCAACCAGTTGATTGTATCCTTGTCAGAAGCGATGAAACCTCCGATAGATGCGAGCGACTTACTAAATGTACCCATGATGAGGTCTACATCGTCTGTAACACCGAAGTGGTCGCAAGTACCGCGTCCGTTGCGTCCGAAGACACCGATACCGTGAGCTTCGTCAACAAGAATAGAAGCATTGTACTTCTTCTTGAGCTCTACGATTTCAGGAAGTTTCGCAAGGTCACCTTCCATAGAGAAAAGTCCGTCAGTAACAATAAGCTTGATGGCTTCAGGACGGCATCTCTTAAGCTCGCGCTCGAGGTCGGCCATGTCATTGTGCTTGTAGTGAAGGAAAGTCGAATATGAAAGACGACGTCCGTCAACAATAGAAGCATGGTCTCTGTCATCTCCAAGGATGTAGTCGTTTCTTCCTGTAAGACAAGAAACAACACCTTCGTTTACAGTAAATCCTGTTGAATACACCAGAGCCTCGTCTTTTCCGACGAACTCTGCAAGCTCATGCTCGAGCTGTATATGGAGGTCGAGTGTACCATTGAGGAATCTCGAACCTGCACATCCGGTGCCATACTTCTTGGTGGCATTGATCGCCGCCTCAACGATACGCTTGTCGTAAGTCAAACCCATGTATGAGTTTGAACCGAACATAAGCACCTTCTTGCCACTCATTGTCACCACTGTGTCCTGATGACTGTCAATTTCCCTAAAGTAAGGATAAACCCCCATAGCCATGTATTTCTGAGGTTCTCTATACTTACTTAATTTCTCTTGTAATAAACCCATAGTCATTTTTTTGTGCACACTTTCGGGCGAGCCTGAATCCTGTTTGACACAAGCTTACACGAAACCTGAAAGCTATCTCACAATATTAATGTTTAATCTAATTTTTTATTACCTGCCCATACATCAAGGCAGGCTGCAAAGTTAATATAAAAAAATTGTTTTTGTTCAAATTATTCAAAAAATATGCTCCACAGACAAAAACTGATAGTGCAATATTTCAAGACGACATGTAAAAATAGTAACTTTGTAACGTATCACATATATATTAATCTGCAGTATATATCTTTATGAACGAGAACAAAAAAGCTGTATTCATTATAAACCCAAAATCAGGAACAACCGGAAAAGAGCACATCGTTGATCAGATCAACAGGCTTCTTGACAAGAACATATACACATCATTCGATATCTGCAAGACTGAATACCAGGGCCACGCAACTGAAATAGCGGCCAAGGCCGCCGCCGACAACGTTTCGGTGGTCTGCGCTGTCGGAGGCGACGGCACAGTGAACGAAACGGCCAAGGCTCTTGTCAACACCGACACAGCACTGGCCATAATACCTTGCGGTTCGGGCAACGGCCTAGCCCGCCATCTGCACATACCTATGGAGTCTTCACGCGCCATAGCCATGCTCAACAGAATGAACATACGCACGATGGATTATGGAAAGGTCAACAACATTCCTTTTTTCTGCACATGCGGAATGGGGTTCGACGCCTTCATATCCATGAAGTTCGCCCAGGCAGGACGCCGAGGTCCTATGACATATATTGAAAACATTCTGCGCAGCGGACTCAACTACAATCCCGAGACATACGACATCGAGTTCATTGACGACAAAGAGGAGCACAGAGTACACAAAGCGTTTCTCATATCATGTGCAAATGCATCGCAATACGGCAACAACGCCTACATTGCGCCTAAGGCTTCCGTCAGCGACGGCCTTATGGACGTGACCATCATTGAGCCATTCACTGTTATCGATGCCCCAACGATAGCCATACAGCTATTCAACGGAACCATCGACCAGAACAGCCGAATAAAGAGCTTCAGATGCCGAAAGCTCATGGTTCACCGCGAGAAACCAGGTGTAATACACTACGACGGCGATCCGATAATGACCGACAAGGATATCTGCGTCGAGATTGTGCCGAATGCGCTCAAGTGTGTATGCAGCGACAGCGAAGGCTGGAAAGATGTCGCAGGAAATCTTCAGAACATGATTGTTGAACATTTCAACGACATGTACATGAAGTCAGAGGTAATGATACAGAAACGTAACCAGCAGATACAAAAGTTCAACAGAAACATAAAAAAGAAACTTACCGGTAAAAATTAAAAAAACGCGTCTTTATCACAAAGACGCGTTTTCAGTATGTTCAATAGGTATTAGTTTTTTTAAGGTAAAAAGATTGTTTTCAGGATAACGGTTACAAAGGTGAGGCTTTTTCTGATATAAAAAAAGCCTTTTTATATGTCAAATAACATAAATGAGAGTTTTTTTGCATGAAATCGTGATAAAAGCTGTAAAAAAAATTCCAATCCATACAATAATCAGCCTTGTTTGCAACAAATCGAACCTGTAAATTAATAGTGCAGTTTTAAGCTGATTCAAGCAGTATTCTAATTGCGGGCGCTCGCGGCGTCCGTTCCGAGCGCTAGAAAATTACAGCGTGAGCGCCCGGAGGCATTTGAATTCTTTAGCGAAACACATCAAAAACTACAAAAAGTATGGGCATAAAGCCCCAATAAATACATACCCCTGCAATAACATACAAAAAACTTTAGTATTTTTGCAAAAGTTATTTAAGGCAAATTATACCTTATAATATATATGCTGCGTCAACAGCAGATACAGCAAAAGCAAAAAAAAGAAATTCAAACAAATAAAATAACGGAAAATGACTGAAGAAGCCAAAAACGAAAAGACAGAAAAGAAATCGCTCAACTTCGTAGAAGATGCAGTGATGAAAGATCTACAAGAGGGTAAGAACGGAGGCAGAATACAGACACGTTTTCCGCCGGAACCAAACGGCTACCTGCACATAGGACATGCCAAGGCAATATGCATTGACTTCGGCATCGCCGCAGCTCATGGCGGTGTGTGCAACCTCAGATTCGACGACACAAACCCTTCAAAAGAGGACGTTGAATATGTAGACGCCATCAAGGAAGACATTCAGTGGCTCGGATTCAAATGGGGCAACATATACTATGCTTCCGACTATTTCCAGCAGCTTTGGGACTTTGCCGTACGTCTCATAAAGGAAGGCAAAGCTTATATAGACGAACAGCCTAAAGAGATCATAGAACAGCAGAGAGGAACACCTCAGCAACCTGGTACGGAGAGTCCGTACAGAAACAGACCGGTTGAAGAGAGCCTGGATTTGTTCGAAAGAATGAACAAGGGCGAATTCGAGGAAGGATCGATGGTGCTCAGAGCCAAAATCGACATGACCAGCCCGAACATGCATTTCCGCGACCCTATCATCTACCGAATCATAAAGACTCCTCACCACCGCACAGGTACAAAGTGGAACGCCTACCCTATGTACGACTTTGCCCACGGACAGAGCGACTATTTCGAAGGTGTAACCCACTCTATCTGTACTCTTGAGTTCGAGGTTCACCGCCCGCTCTACAACTACTTCATCGACGAGCTCAAGGAGGGCAAGGATCTCAACGACAACCGTCCGCGTCAGATCGAGTTCAACCGACTCAACCTCACATACACAGTGATGAGCAAGCGCAAGCTTCTTGCACTCGTCAAAGAAGGTCTCGTTTCTGGTTGGGACGATCCACGAATGCCGACAATCTGCGGTTTCAGACGCCGTGGCTACAGCCCTGAATCTATCCGCAAGTTCATCAACATGATCGGATATACAAAATACGAAGCTCTCAACGACTTCGCACTCCTCGAGGCTGCAGTAAGAGAAGACCTCAACGCAAGAGCTACACGTGTAAGCGCCGTGCTCAACCCTGTCAAGCTGACTATCACCAACTACCCTGAAGGACAGGTTGAAGAGATGGAGGCTATTGACAATCCGGAGGATCCGCAGAGCAAGAAACACAACATCGAGTTCAGCCGCGAGCTGTGGATCGAACGCGAAGACTTCATGGAAGATGCTCCTAAGAACTTCTACCGTCTCAGCGTAGGAAGAGAAGTGAGACTGAAGAACGCATACATCATAAAGTGTACAGGCATAAAGAAAGACGCTGAAGGCAATGTGGAAGAAATATTCTGCGAATACGATGCCAACACAAAGAGCGGAATGCCTGACGCAAACCGCAAGGTGAAGGCTACGCTCCACTGGCTGAGCCGCAACCACTGCCTCCCGGCAGAAGTAAGACTCTACGACCGCCTTTTCATGGTGGAGAATCCTTCGGCCGACGAACGCGACTTCAGAGATCTGCTCAACCCGAACTCACTCGAAGTGAAGACGGGATGCTACGTGGAAAAATACCTCACAGAGTTCAAGCCGCTCGACTATCTCCAGTTCCAGCGTCTGGGCTACTTCACTCCAGACAAGGACTCTACGCCTGATCACATGATCTTCAACCGTACAGTAGGACTGAGAGACAATTGGGCCAAAGCAAAGAAATGATACTTAACCCTGCTAAAGGACAATGAAAATAAGGAGCTAAGTCTGCACCTCGCGCCTCAAAACGGCATAAAAGGCAGACTTATCTCCTTTTTATGATTATATACAAACGACCCAACTATCCAAGATACTATTGACAAGATGACCGAAGACGACAAGGATTTCTTCAATTCACCAGAGTTCCGCGACACACTGGCCAGCTACGAGATGTCGGAAAAACAGAACATCCCTCTTTATATGGATGTAGATGATTTTCTCGATATATCGGACTATTACATGAGCATACAGGACATGAAAGCTTCAGAAAAAGCCATCGAAAGAGGACTGTCCATGCATCGCGGGGATCCGCTGCTCAACATAAGCAAGGCCGGAATAGCCATATTCAAGGGCGACTACGACACAGCTCGAAAGATTGCAGAAGAACAGGCTGGATGCGGAGAGCAGGACTTGCTGTTCATCAACGGACAGCTGGCACTGACAGAAATGCCGCCTAATATGCAAAAGGCGGAAGACCTGTTCAGGCAGTGGCTTGAAATCGAAGAATCGGAATCGAAAGGAAACAAGGACGACATGAAAGATGCGTATGCAAGAGTCATAAACTCCATATACGAAATTTCAGGAAGCATCAAGGTAACAGAAAGATGGATAGAGGAATATATTGAAAAAAATTCTCCGCTTAACGGCGACTCGAACGACATGGAACTTGTGGACATCTGCAAGGAAGCCAGCCTGTACGGCACACTTGCTTCTCTGTACACAAAGATACTCGACACAAATCCATATATAAAAGGTGGATGGAGCACGTTGTCCACAGCATTGCTTTTCACAGACAAGACCGACGAGGCGGAAGAAGCATCTGAATTTGCACTTGCAATCGATCCGGAAGATTCAATGGCACTGCTGACAAAAGCCCAGTGCATGTTTGTCAAAACCAATTATGAAGAGGCATACAGATATTTCAAGAAGTATACCGACATAACAAAAGACAAAAGCCACCTGCTCAACATGGGTATATGTCTGGTTGAATGCGGCAAATACGATGAAGCCGTTGACATAATGGAAAGTGCCAAGGAGACATACGACAGCACCATAGTGGACAGGGAACTGTATGCTTGGGCATGCTATGAGAAAGCCAACGCTCTGCTTCTTAAAGGAGAAACGGCAGGCGCCGTGAAAGAGATTGACGAGGCTTGCTCCATCATAGACAGCGAAGAATCGTTCATGCAGCTCAAATGCGAAATTACAACCGTAAGCGACAGTGCCGACGAAGCGATACGCGTATGCATGAAGGCTTTCGGCATTTCGGGAAAGTTCACTAAATGCATCATAACAGCGGCATCACGGCTAATGGCGCGTGAACTGTATGAAGAAGCATCAGCGCTGCTCCACAACCTTCTGCTCTACAGGGAATTCGAACCCAGATGCGATGAAGCGTATGCATATCTGGCATTATGCATGATAAAAATGGACAACACTGAAAAATTCCTCATGTATCTGAAGGAAGCCTGCGAAAACTGCCCGAATATTCTAAAGGGCATATTCGGAGACATGTTCAAGGGCATAAAGCCTGAGGAATACTACAACTATCTTATCAGCAAAAACAGACAAAGCTGAAAAAGATGTTCTGAAATGCACGAAGCATTTCAGAACTGTACTGTCACACCTATCGAAGGAAGCAGCGTACCGCTGTCCTGCGAAATGTATTTCATTTTATATCTCTGTTCGGAAAGCGGTGCCGATGGATTTTCAATTACGCCGGTGCTCATAAGCACATCCGGTTGATGAAGTACGCTTGCTGTGACATTCTGTATATCAACATACAAGCCTAAAGACCACCCTTTGAAATAATAATTTTTGTCGACGCGCAAATCAAGCTGACAGAAAGCATCGAGACGGCCTTCATTGTAACGGGAATAATCGTAGTACGGTCTTCCTTGAGCATCCCAGGCTTCTACCAGCGACGACTTGTCGACATCGTAAGGCGTGTATGGTGCACCTCCTATGACGCTCAATCTGGCACCCAAGCTCCAATTGTGTGGAAAATCGTACGTACCGCAGATGTTTCCTATAAACCTGTTGTCCCATGCAGAAGAGAAATATTTTTCATCAGGACCGTTTCTGAATTTGCTCCTATAAAACGTAAAAGTTGATATCAGCGTCAAACGGTCAGGTATCTGCCACCTCAAAGAAGCTTCAACTCCGTATGCCAAGCCTGAAACATCGGGCGAAAGGGCCTCATTGCCGACAACACCATAATCGTTGCCCTTGCACGCAAGCGGAATGCTGTCGGTGAGAGATAAAGGCATACGAGAATAACTCTTGAAGAAAGCCTCTGCTGTAGCCATTATACGTTCATCATGATTCCACGACACTCCCAAACTGACATTTGCAACCTGCTGATAGCGCAATCCTTTATTGACATATCTTCCAAAATTATTTTTATACCCCAGCGAAGTAAGAGCCGGCAACTGATGATATATTCCGGCACCGGCATTGACAGACCACTCTGGAACAAACATATATGAAAGAGAAAGATTTGGCGATATGTTTTCCCAAAAGCGCGATAAAGACGAACTATACCCAGAACCGTCGGTACGCAAACCTAAAGTAGCCCTGAAACGTTCGTCGGACGATGTGTACTGAGCTGAAGCATAAAGCGCCGCACCAAAAAGTCCAAGATTTGTCCTATAATCGTTCAGCGATGGATCTGTATTGTAAATCTTCTGACGCGTTCTGTTATAATAATCGGAATAGAACATTTCCACGCCCTCGGTAAGACGCCAACGTTCACCGTATGATTTGTTCTCTGCTCTCAACGTGAGTTTCTGTTCACGCGAACTTAAATCCAAAGTAAGGTTAGCCGGATCAGACTTATCATTGTTGAAGTATTTCTTGTTCTGGTTCCCGAGATAGTTGTAGCCAAGCGACAAAGTCTGTACTCCATGTTCTGAATAGTGACGGTAAACAGTTCCAACAGTGAATGTCTGCTGTGTTATGCGAGGCAGGTAGCTGAGCAGGTATTCCGCATCTTCACCTTTTTCGTCTGTATTCAACTTCATATCGTCAATGCCTGCCAATCCGAGAAATTCAACCTCGTTGGACTTGTCTATGCGTGTCTTGACTTTGAACTGTCCGTCTATGAAGTTAGGAAGAAAAGGTAACCCGAGCATTTTGAACAATAACTGCAGATAAGACTGGCGCAATGAAAAAAGGTATGTAGTATTCTTACCAATGTGCCCGTCGCCGCTCAACGAAACCTCAGAAGCTCCCAGTGTAGCCTTGAAGCCATAACCGTCGGGATTGCCTTCACGAAGCCTGATGTCCATGGCCGAACTGAGAGCTCCTGCCTTATCTACAGGGAAAACACCAGTATAGAACTGCACCTCACGGACAAGGTCGGCATTGAGTATGCTTACCGGACCTCCTGAAGCTCCCTGCGTGGCAAAATGGTTTATGTTCGGAATCTCTATTCCGTCCATGAAAAATCGGTTTTCCGACGGACCGCCTCCTCGTACAATCAAGTCGTTGCGGTAACCGACAGGAGAAAAAGCCACACCAGGACTGTTGCGGACAATTCTGGAAATATCTCTGTTGCCTCCAGGACTTTTCTCTATGTCACCTATACCGATAATCTGCATGCTGACCGGACTTTCGCGATCACGCCTGAGCGAAGAAGCCGTCACAGTGATATCGCTTATGGTAGAAGGGGCTTCCTCTATTTCCAATTCTATGAAGGGAAGGTTGGCAGAAACTATATATTCCGAAGACACCAACGACTTATAGCCCATACACTCTACTGAAAAGCGCTTCACACCTGGTGTAACATTCTCTATTACAAACATTCCAAGCGTATCGGTAAAAGCTTTGCTTTCATTGCTTCCTACTACAGAAACCAAGGCATAGACAACCGGAGTGCGTGAAATCTTGTCGACGACTCGTCCACTAACTTTATAGCCGTCTACGGCCACAGCAGACAAAAAACACGAGAATAGGACTATCAATGCAACCGCTCTATCAAATATGAACATTCTTTTCATTGCAAACTGTTTTTTAGGTTTAGCTGGTCAGTAAAGGTTGTAAAAGTTTAAAAGCACAATAAACAATCACAATACTATGCAAAAATAAGAAAAAAACAACAAATAAAGCCAACAGGCGTCCAAAAGTCTGTCTCACAGCAATATTGAAGATAAAAAACACGCAACAAGACTTTGTCATTTAATGCAAATTACGTAATTTTGCAGCCGTCGTCACGAGATGGCGACATATTCAAATCATAAACTTTAATTTACCAAAACAAAATGGCAACTAAAATCAGATTGCAGCGTCACGGACGTAAGAACTACGCTTTCTATTCGATCGTGATAGCAGACGTAAGAGCACCACGTGATGGTCGCTTTATTGAAAAAATCGGTACTTACAATCCGAACACAAATCCTTCAACAATTGATTTGAACTTTGAACGTGCACTTCACTGGGTATTGGCAGGAGCACAGCCTACAGACACAGCACGCAACATTCTTTCATCTGAAGGCGTATACATGAAGAAGCACCTTCTTGGAGGTGTAAAGAAAGGCGCTTTCGACGAAGCTACTGCAGAAGCTAAGTTCAATGCTTGGAAGACTGAAAAGCAGAACAAGCTCAATGCTGTTTCTGAGAAATTGGCTTCAGACAAGAAGGCTGCTTACGAAGCACGTATAGCTTCTGAAAAGAAGACAAATGAAGAAATAGCAAAGAAGGTTGCTGAAAAGAAGGCCGCTGCAGAAGCAGCAAAGGCTGAAGCAGCTCAGACAGAAGAAGCTGCTGAAGAAGCACCAGCTGAAGCTTAATGGAAAATCCATCAGAAAAATACTGAAGGATAAAGATGCCATGTCGGACACAATCCGGCATGGCTTTTTTTATAGATTTACCTTAATACCGGCATAAAGCACCTGAACATATCAAAAACAAAGGTGCATACGCTAGACTTTGAAGATGCGAATAGAAACAGAAAGCAATCGAGCTAAATGTTTCATATTTTTTTGAGAAATCTGTATATTTGCATTTCAAATAAACAACCACATTATTTGAGCCAAAATATGGGAAACAGAAGCATTGTATCAATAGCAGACTATTCAAGAGAAAAGATCCAATATCTCCTGGACATGGCCGCTGAATTCGAGAAAAGACCAAACAGAAAAATTCTGGAAGGCAAAGTAGTTGCAACACTCTTTTTCGAGCCGTCTACAAGAACACGACTCAGCTTTGAGACTGCGGCAAACAGACTCGGAGCAAGAGTAATAGGATTCTCCGATCCGAAGGCTACCAGTTCATCAAAAGGAGAAACGCTGAAAGATACCATCAAAATGGTCAGCAATTATGCCGACGTCATTGTCATGAGACACAAGCTGGAAGGCGCCGCACAATATGCCAGCGAAGTGACAGACATCCCTATTATCAACGCTGGAGACGGATCGAACCTCCACCCTTCGCAGACAATGCTTGACCTGTATTCTATCTACAAGACTCAGGGCACACTCGAAAACCTGAACATATACATGGTTGGAGACCTCAAATACGGAAGAACAGTGCATTCATTGCTGATGTCTATGAGAAAGTACAATCCTACATTCCATTTCATAGCTCCTAAAGAATTGGAAATGCCGGAGGAATACAAGATATACTGCAAGATTAACAATATAAAATATATTGAACAGAACGACTTCACAGAGGACACCATTGCTGATGCCGACATTTTGTACATGACACGTGTGCAGCGCGAAAGATTTACTGATCTCATGGAGTATGAGCGCGTTAAAGACGCTTACATTCTCCGCGCAGACATGCTTACAAAATGCCGTGACAACATGAAGATTCTTCACCCGCTACCACGCGTAAACGAAATAGAATATGATGTGGACGAATCAAAACATGCATACTATTTCGAACAGGCACGCAACGGTCTGTATGCAAGACAGGCACTCATCTGCGATGTGCTTGGAATTACGCTCGATGATATCAAAAACGACAAGACAATCATTGAGTAACAATTCAAGTCAGAATACTCAACATTCTGTGTATCTGTTCAATATAAATAAATTTTCCAAACTCAAAACTGAATATCAAGATGAAAGAGAAGAGAAAAGATCTGCAGGTCACAGCACTTGAGAACGGTACTGTGATTGACCATATACCAACAGAAAAATTATTTACGGTCGTATCACTTCTGCATCTGGACAAGTGCGAAGAATCCGTAACCATAGGAAACAATTTCACCAGCAAGAAAATCGGGAAAAAAGGACTTATAAAGGTTTCGGGCCGATTCTTCACAGATGAGGAAATCAGCAGACTTTCTGTTGTATGTCCAAACGTAAGGCTCAACATAATAAAGGATTACGAGGTTGTAGAGAAGAAGGAAATCAAGCTTCCAGATTCACTTACAAACGTTGTGAAATGCGCAAACCCTGTCTGCATCACAAACAACGAGCCTATGAAGACTGTATTCAATGTCGTAGACAAAGAACACGGCATACTGAAATGCCACTACTGCGGCAAGGAACAGTGCATCGACAACATAAAACTTGTATAAGCACAAAGGCCGGAACAGACAAAACAAAAGTACAGGCCTGCACAATATGCAGACCTGTATTTGTCATGAAAATAAGGAAGGCCGTAGACAGAAAATAAGATAAAACAAAATAAAGATGGCAAAAAAATTTGCAGAACGTACTAAATTCAACTTGTCTGAAGTAAACAAGGAAGTACTGAAAGAGTGGGATAACGAAGATGTATTCCACAAGAGCATCACAGAAAGAGAAGGCTGTCCATCATTTATATTCTTCGAAGGACCGCCATCGGCAAACGGACATCCGGGCATACACCATGTAATGGCACGCTCAATCAAGGATGTTTTCTGCCGTTTCAAGACTATGAAAGGTTTTCAGGTAAACAGAAAGGCCGGATGGGACACACACGGACTTCCTGTTGAACTTGGTGTGGAAAAAGAGCTCGGCATAACAAAAGAGGACATCGGCAAAACTATTTCTATCGAGGACTACAACCAAAGATGCCGCAAGAACGTGATGATGTACACATCTGAGTGGACTGACCTCAGCCACAAGATGGGATATTGGGTCGACCTTGAGCATCCGTACATCACATACGACAACAAATATATAGAAACACTCTGGTATCTGCTCAAGGAACTCTACAAGAAGAATCTCCTCTACAAGGGCTACACCATACAGCCGTACTCTCCTGCAGCAGGAACAGGACTCAGCAGCCATGAGCTCAACCAGCCTGGATGCTACCGCGATGTCAAGGACACTACGGTAACAGCACAATTCAAGATTATTGATCCAAAACCGGAAATGGCTCAGTGGGGAACTCCTTGCTTCCTGGCATGGACCACTACCCCATGGACACTTCCTTCAAATACGGCTCTCTGCGTTGGTCCGAAGATTGACTATGTGGCTGTACAGACTTACAACCCGTACAACGACAGCCCTATCACTGCTGTTATGGCAAAGTCGAGACTATCGGCTTACCTCAATCCGGAAGGCGAAAACATGCCGCTTGATGCATACAAGCACGGCGAAAAAGTTATACCTTACAAGATTGTAGGCGAATATGTAGGTACAGACCTCGTGGGCATGCACTACGAACAGCTCATGCCTTGGGTAAAACCGCTCGAGAAAGTGGACGACAATGCTGCCGCATTCGTAAAGAAATTTGCAGAAGAGAATCCTGACAAGTGCTTCACTTGCGGACACGACACTTTTGCCTCACTTGAAAGCAAGGCATTCAGAGTAATACCTGGAGACTATGTGACCACAGAGGATGGTACTGGTATCGTACATATTGCACCTACATTCGGTGCAGACGACGCAAAAGTTGCCAAAGCATCTGAGATACCGTCATTGTTCATGATAAACAAGAGCGGTGAGACCAGACCAATGGTTGACCTTTCCGGAAAATATTACTTGCTGAGCGACTGCGATGACAATTTCGTAAAGTCATGCGTCAATGTAGAAGCTTACAAGAAGCATGAAGGCGATTACGTAAAGAACGCATACGATCCTAAGTTCAACAAGGATGGAAAATACGATGAGAAGGAAGCACAAAAGGCTGAAGATCTGAACATCGTAATCTGCATGGAGATGAAGATGGCAGGCGAAGCATACAAGATAGAGAAGCATGTGCACAACTATCCTCATTGCTGGCGTACAGACAAGCCTGTGCTCTATTATCCATTGGACAGCTGGTTCATCCGTTCTACAGCTTGCAAAGACAGAATGGTGGAACTCAACAAGACCATCAACTGGAAACCGGAATCAACAGGAACTGGACGTTTCGGAAAGTGGCTTGAAAACCTCAACGACTGGAACCTCAGCCGAAGCCGCTACTGGGGAACACCGCTTCCAATATGGAGAAACAAGGAAACAAGAGAAGAAATCTGCATAGGCAGCGTGGAAGAGCTGTACAACGAAATAGAAAAAGCTGTTGCTGCTGGCGTAATGGAATCTAACCCTCTCAAGGACAAAGGATTCATCCCTGGAGATTACAGTCAGGAAAACTACGACAAGATTGACTTGCACCGCCCTTACGTGGACAATATCAAACTTGTTTCTGCAACAGGAAACGTTCTTCAGAGAGAAACCGACCTTATTGACGTGTGGTTCGACTCTGGTGCAATGCCTTACGCACAGATTCACTATCCGTTCGAAAACAAGAAGGCTTTCGATGAAAAGAAGGTCTACCCTGCCGACTTCATCGCAGAAGGCGTCGATCAGACACGCGGATGGTTCTTCACACTGCATGCAATATCTACAATGGTATTCGACAGTGTAGCTTACAAGGCTGTAATTTCAAATGGACTTGTGCTCGACAAGAACGGAATGAAGATGTCCAAGAGACTTGGAAATGCAGTAGATCCGTTCGGAGCAATCGAGAAATTCGGTTCTGACGGAGTACGCTGGTACATGATAACAAACTCACAGCCATGGGATGACCTTCGTTTCGATGAAGCTGGAGTTGCAGATGTAAGCCGTACTTTCTTCGGAAAACTGTTCCAGACATACTCATTCTTCACGATGTATGCAAATGTCGACGGATTCACATACAGTGAACCAGACGTACCAATCAACGAACGTCCGGAAATCGACAGATGGATTCTTTCTGAACTCAACACACTCGTGAAGAACGTCAACGAAAGCTTCGAAGAATACGAGCCTACAAAGGCTGGACGTCTGATTCAGACTTTCGTAATAGACAACATGAGCAACTGGTACGTACGACTCAACCGCAAACGTTTCTGGGTAAGCAGCATGTCTAAAGATAAGATTTCAGCATACCAGACACTCTACACTTGTTTGGAAACAGTTGCAAAGCTTATCGCTCCTATAGCTCCGTTCTACGCAGACCGTCTGTACATGGATCTCATCAATACAACAGGAAGAGACAATGTCAAGTCTGTACACCTCTCCAGATTCCCAGAATTCAAGGAAGAACTCTGCGACAAGGAACTCGAACAGAGAATGACACTTGCTCAGCAGATTACATCAATGGTATTGTCGCTCCGTAAAAAGGAGAAAATAATCGTACGTCAACCACTGCAGTGCATATCAATACCTTACACTGACAATGTTCAGAAAGAGCGCATCGAATCGATGAAACAGCTTATCCTGGACGAAGTCAATGTTAAGGAACTGAAGTTCGTTGAAGGCGAAGGCATGCTCGTAAAGAAGGTGAAGTGCAACTTCAGAGTTATGGGCAAGAAGTTCGGAAAGATGATGAAGGCTGTTGCCGATGCCGTTGCTGCAATGGAGCAGGCACAGATTGCAGAACTGGAAAAGAATCAGTCTATAAATCTGATTGCAGGCGGACAGGAAGTTACTGTTGAAGCTTCAGACGTTGACATCATCAGCGAGGACATACCAGGATGGACTGTAGCAAATGAAGGAACTCTCACCGTTGCTCTCGACATTGAAATCACGGACGAGCTCAAGAACGAAGGTTTCGCACGTGAAATCGTCAAGAGAATACAGGCTATACGTAAAGACAGCGGACTTGAAATCACCGACCGCATCAAGGTTGAGATTTCTAATGTTCCGGCACTCTCAGAAGCCATCAACGGTTATAAGGAATACATTTGCGTTCAGGTTCTCGCCAACGAACTTAACGTTTGCGACAATGTTGAAGGTACTGAAGTTGATTTCGAGGACTTCAAGGCCAACATCAAGATTGAAAAAGCATAACGGAAACATATAGAAACAAATGTTCAGATAAGCCGACGAACAGACAATTATCAATGTAGTCCAAACAGCAGAATATTGTCCGCTCGTCGGCTTGTTTGTTTATGCAAACAAGACACTACAGTAGATGAAGCTAGAAAAAAAACAGGGATGGCTTGCCATAATCATAATAGCGGCGGTCCTGATTATTGACCAGATCATAAAGATAGAAGTCAAGACAAACATGTATCTCGGCGAGAGAATCAGAATAACCGACTGGTTCTACATTTTCTTTGTAGAGAACAAAGGAATGGCATTCGGTTGGGAACTGTTTGAGAAGCGTTTTCTTACAATATTCAGAATAATTTTTGTAGGCCTCATGGGATGGTACATGCACAAGCAGATAAAACAAGGCCTGCAATCAACAGGATTCATTGTATGTCTTTCGCTTGTTATTGCCGGCGCGGCAGGCAACATCATAGACAGTCTCTTCTATGGTTTGATCTTCAACTCTCCCGACTACCCTATGGTTGCAGACTTTGTTCCATTCGGTGAAGGGTATGAGAGTTTCATGATGGGGCGTGTGGTTGACATGTTCTATTTTCCCCTCATAGAATGGGATATGCCGAACTACGGCTGGTTGCCTTATGCAGGCGAACACTGCATTTTCTTCAGTCCTATATTCAATTTTGCTGATGCCTCTATCAGTTGCGGAATGATTGCACTGATACTTTTCTATCATAAGGAAGTCAGCGAAATAGGTAAGAAAGAGTTCCACAAATAAACTTAACAACAATCAGAAACCATTGAAAGAATGAGAAAGATTTTTTTGTTCCAGATAATCGCAGCAGTGCTTTCAATCTTAATCTCAGGATGCGATTCAAGACCAAGTCATGTACTGTCAAGATCCAAAATGGAGAAAGTGCTGTACGACTATTATATTGCCCAAGCAATGGTCACCAGGCTTGAATCAGACCAGAAATACATGGAACAGGAATACATGGATGCTGTTTTCGAGAACAACGGAATAAGCAAAGCCGATTTCGATACCTCAATGGTGTGGTACACTCGCAACACTGAAGAGTTGAAAAAGATATACGACAATCTGAAAGTCAGACTGGATGAGGAATGCGAAGAGATGCAGATGCAGACAGGAAGCAACGAAATGTCCTTGATGATCAGTGAAAATGGCGATACAGCCAACATCTGGAACGGTTCGAACATTATATTGTTGAGAGACAATCCTCTTCTCAACAAAGAAAGCTACATAATAAATGCTGATACAAGCTTCCGCAGACACGACAGCTTTGTAATGATAACAGACATAAATCTGTTCTCTGAAAATGCAGATATGCACGATTGCTACCTCACAGTAAGCCTCTCTGTCAGATACAAGAACGACAAGATTATAAGTTCAGTAAGACAGTTCAACTACAGTGGCAGACAAAAACTTACAATCAATGCAGTCGATGACGAAGACATCAAGAGCGTTTCAGGATTCTTCTATTATACAGGCAAAAAGAATGCGCGCAACTTTGCAGCTGTAACAAACATGAGCCTCTACAGAATGCACAGCAGCTCACAAGCAGAAGCAAGTGATACTACGAAAGTTCTCGGAGACAGCACTAAACTTGAGTTCAAGTTGGCAAAAGATTCTATAGAGGACTCAAAAGACAAATATATGTCGCCAGAAGAACTCAGAAAGAAGAATCAAGGAGAAAAGACAATCAACATAAGAACTGCACCGCAGAAAGTAAGGCCGAACAGAGATTTTCAACGAAGAAGACAACCTGCAAATGGCAGATAACATTATTGGCATAAACGTATAATCACAAACCTATACTAAAGAAAAAGTGGCATTGTCGTGCATCACGAACATTGCCACTTTTTTGTGTCCAAATATCTATTGTTTAAACCTAAGATGTCACTTATCAATAATATTCATGGCTGACCACGCGTGTAATTTTAGATCTGTCAGAAAGTTCCATGGTTTTCACGTTCAAGCACGATATGTGCCATACTACCGGCCTGACGCTGGTGCTTTCAGCCGATTCCAGACGATCAAAAAAATCATCAACCGTGCGTATGCCTTCAGCATCAATATCTTCAACATGGGTTACAATCATTACCCCACCCAACCATTCAGTCATTTCAAGTTCACAATCAAGAGCATAATGATTTATCAGATGCTCATCGTAAACTTCCAGAACATGATTAGTCTTTACGTCATTGCGCGAAAAAAAGACCTTGCTAGATGCCACTCTTCTCATATATAACTATATATTTTCAATGTGAAGGCATCTGACGACGTCGGAATTCAGAACAAACTACAGCTGTGGCGATTGCCACATTCAGAGATTCGCTTGTATTGCGTCCAGGAGGGAAATTAGGTATATAGAGCCTGTCTGTCACCAGCGACGCAACTCCGTCAGATATACCGTTGCCCTCATTTCCCATTACTATCAAACCGTTCTGCTTGAGTTCTGTTTCATAAATATATTTACCATCAAGAAAGGTTCCATACACCGGCACATCCTTGGGCAAAGCATCTATCAGGCTGAAAAGATCAACATAATGCACCCTAACTCTGGCCATGGCCCCCATCGTAGCCTGCACGGTCTTAGGATTATAAACATCCGCAGTCTTCAACGAGCAGAACACGTCCTCTATGCCGAACCAATCGGCCAATCGTATGATAGTACCCAAATTGCCGGGATTCTGAACATCATCAAGTGCAAGACACAGATTACGTTTCACACACTCTTCTGGGTTGCAATCATATTCAGGCTGACGGAAAACAGCCACAACATCCTGAGGAGTTTCCAAGAAACTGACTTTATGCAATTGTTCTGCATCTGCCTCATCACATTCTTTAATGTCTCTAACAAATCTTGCGTTACTGTCGAGCCAACTTCGCGATGCGGCAATATATTCACATTCGAAAGTTCCCAAAAGATCGCCTACCAGCTTAGGCCCTTCGGCTACAAACAGACCTGTAGATGTGCGGTTCTTTTTCAAGGCCAGCGAATGGATAAATTTTATTCTGTTTTTGCTTAACATATCTTATCTGAAAATATAGGAATAAATCACATATCGACATCGTAACTTGCGATATGCAGATTACAATAATATAAGCAAAGCTACAAATGTTTTTTCACAAAACGCCCTTATTGCCGTGAAAATATTGACCGTTTATCTAAAAGGCTGTATCTTTACATGCTAATTTGCAGTATAACACACAATAGGAACAGAAACACTGTGAAATTCGTCAACATAAAAAAATCATGTTTCAAATCTGCCGTAAGAATCATTATGGCATGCATTGCGGCAATATTTGCCGGTGCATGCTCAGTCAGCAGATATGTACCCGACAACGAATATTTTCTTAAAGACATAAAGATTAGTTCTGACAATAAGAAAATACTGAAAAACTATTCACTCAGAGACTATATAGTACAGACGCCAAACACAAAATGGTTCGGAGCAAAAGTTCCGCTGAAAATCTATTGTCTGTCAGGAACTGACACAACCAAATGGAACTGCCGACTCTTACGTAAGCTAGGCGAATCTCCAGTCATATACGACAGCGCCACCACGGAAAAATCTAAGAGAAACATCGTAAACATGCTTTCCAGCGAAGGCTACATGCACGCATCCGTACAGCAGATAAAGCGTATAAAAGGCAAAAAGATGGTGCTAGAATATCGTGTCAAGCCAGGCGACAGATACTCTGTCAGAAGTCTCAAGAAAGACATCTACGACTCTGAGATTGCCCAAATTCTTGCAACCACAGAAACAGAGAATTCACTTATACGTCCAGGCATGGTCTTCAATGTAAACAGGCTCGACCAGGAACGCAACCGTATAACAAAAATACTGAAAGACAGAGGATACTATAATTTCAACAAAGAATACATCACATTCACAGCCGACACATGCAGCGGAAGCACAAAAGTCGACCTCACCATGCACATAAAGCTCTACAAGGCCGATGAAGATTCACGTCCGCAGATGCACAAGCGCTATGTCATAGGCGACATAAATTACTATTCTGACGTCGAAAATTTCCTCAATCCATTAGACACAATAACATACGAGAACAATCGTATTATATACCAGAATAAGCTTCATTTCCGCCCCAGCCTGCTCACATCAAACACAATGATGAGTTCTGGAGATGTATACAACGAGAGAAACATGCAGAAAACCATGTCCAACTTCTCCAGGTTGCAGGCAATACGATTCTCCAATATACGCTTCCGCGAAAGAGAGAACAGCGACACGCTGGATTGTTCTATTGTGCTGAACCACAGCAAACCCAAATCAATCAAATTTGAAATCGAAGGAACCAACTCTGCCGGGGACCTCGGAGCGGCCGCATCCGCCACATTCCAGCACAAGAATCTTTTCAAAGGCTCGGAAACTCTCATGTTAAAGCTCCGCGGAGCATACGAAGCAATTACAGGACTTGAAGGATATGACGGCAACAGCTACGTTGAATTCGGTGTAGAAGGCCGTCTGACATTTCCAAACTTCCTTTTCCCTTTCATCAGCAAATCGTTCGGACGTTCGCTCAATGCATCATCAGAAATTTCGCTTCAGTACAACTGGCAGAACAGACCTGAATTCAACAGAAGAGTGCTCACTGCCGCATGGAGATACAGATGGAACAGCCGCGACCAGAAGATGCAGAACAAGTTCGACCTTCTCGAAGTAAACTACGTCTACATGCCGTGGATTTCCAAGACATTCAAGGAAGAATATCTCGACAGCATCGGCAAGACAAATGCCATATTGAAGTACAACTACGAGAACCTGCTCATTACCAAGCTGGGATATTCCTTCACCTACAACTCGCTTGGCACATCCAACACGACGACCTACGGCAAAAACGCCATAACCATACGTGCCAACATTGAAACCTCAGGAAATGTGCTCTACGGACTCACAAATATGGTCAACGGAAAAAAGAATGCCGATGGACAATACACTTTCTGCGGAATAGCCTATGCACAATATGTAAAAGGTGATTTCGATTTCACAAAGAGCACACGCATCGACCGCAACAATTCCGTAGCCTTCCACATCGGCTTCGGCATAGCCTACCCTTACGGAAACTCCAACATTCTGCCGTTCGAGAAAAGATACTTCAGCGGAGGTGCCAACAGTGTCCGCGGATGGTCTGTCCGTTCGCTGGGTCCTGGTTCATACTCTGGGGGCGACAAGAACATCAACTTCATCAACCAGTCGGGAGACATCAAACTCGACATAAATCTCGAATACCGTGCCTATCTGTTCTGGAAGCTCAACGGCGCCTTCTTCATCGATGCCGGCAACATCTGGACCATACGCGAATATGAAGATCAGCCTGGAGGAGCATTCCGTTTCAAGGACTTTTACAAACAGATTGCTCTAAGCTACGGAATAGGTCTGCGCCTCAACCTCGATTTCTTCATACTGCGTCTCGATGCCGGAATGAAAGCCATAGATCCTGCATATAAAGGCCGTGCACACTACCCAATTACAAACCCGGATTTTTCAAAAGATCTTAGTCTGCATTTTGCCGTCGGACTGCCATTCTGATGAATGGAATGAACTATATCTTTCATATCCACATTTTTAATATCAAATAATAATGGCGGTTGTCTTGATTGGTTTTAACAAGACAACCGCCATTATCAGCAATAAAAATCTTTCAGATATTCCTATTTATAAAGTTCCAGCTCATATATACGCGCCGTTCCTTCACCTATCAGCTGAGTAGGTCCGGTCACAAACAATCTCACATAACGTGCGCTCACAGGCTTGATTCCGCGTTCAACCTCATTGCTCTTGTTGCCATCTATCATGTCAACCGTTTTCCACTCTTCAGTCAAACTGTTGCGGACCTGCAAAAGGCATGCACGCGTGATATAGTTGTTTGTTTCAGAACCCGCATTCACAATTTTCCATCCGCTGAAGGTTTTCGCACTTCCCATATCGAAAGCTACATGATTCGGTGCTCCATTCGTGTCGCACCATTTAGTACCCATATTTCCGTCAATGAGATTCACGGCACGTTCATCTGCATTGACCTCTCCTGATACTGAAATAACCTTCGCTCCCTTCAGAATGTTGTCACGCTGTCTGCCACCATCAGCTTCGTCCGTCCTGTTGCTAGTACGGAACAGATTGCACACCGGTTCTACAGAATGATTTTCCTTGACAGCCGTTGCAGCAAACACAACCACATTCTTGTCTTCAGGAAGCACAATTTCGTCAACACCTTCAGGTATGTCAAAACCATACTTGAACATATATGTAAACTCGTATGCCCGGTCTTCATGCTCCGAATGGCTGTGTGTGCCTACGTATGCAACTTCTGCATCTTTCAGATATCCCTGCGTATGACCGTCATGCCCCCACTGTCCGATGAATCCCGTATAATAAGGGACATCTACAGTATATACATTCTCACCGGCAGAGAATCTTGCCTGTCGATCTCCGGCAGACGATGCGGCAAGCAGATAAACTTTATTATATTCACCGTCGGCAGGCAACTTTATCGTATCACCACCACAAGCAAGGCCATTGTTCGAATCCATTTCTCCGAATGTGAAACGCACACCGTCAACCGTAAGTCCATCCTCTGGAAGAAGTTCTGCAGCATAACTGTTGCCACCCTCAAAATTACCCGCGACACGGAAATCATTGTGCGAGAAACAATTCTTATTGTAAGGCAATTCCAGACTGCGCATATTCTCCCTGCAAGCAACCGCCTTTGAAGACACATTGTCATCAAGAACCAAACGATAAGTTTTCACACTGAACGGCTTTATATCCACATTCAGCCTATTGCCGCTGAACGAAGCAGGTCCCAGTTCCTTCTCCGTACCGTCAGCCTCAACAGCTTTCACTATGTTCGAGGCAAACGTAATACCTGCAGTCTGCTCCTTCTCACCTTCCGTTTCATACACACGCACTACATACTCATTGCCCACCTCAGCTTTTTTCAATGCACGCACAATGACATTCTCATTGTCTGATGAAGCAAACGAAAATTCGCGTCCGAGATCGCCCTTGTGTTTGGTAGTTGCAAAAGCCCTCAACGGACTGTTCAGAACTGTCGACATCCTTACAGCCTTGGATTTGTCCAACTGTCCCTTATGGCCGACAATGCTGTAAGTAAACTCATGGTATCCCAAATCCTGACGCTCCTGATACTTGTACGAACCTCCAGCCTTAGGAGAATAAAGAAGAGAGAGACGAATCGTATTGCAGTCAGGTTTATCCCATCCGTATTTCGAATCATTCAGCACCGTTATGCCGTAATCGCCTGAAGCATCGGTCAAGTCGGTCCACTCATGAGAATTGACCTCATAACTGTTTTCACGGTTGTTTCCTCGTTCCACGCATCCCAGTCCTATATCGTAAGTCGCATTCTCATTGCTTACTCCCAATGGGAACTGCGCCTTGAGAAGAGCATTCATCGAACGCCACTCCACCTCGTTGTAAAAGTCAATACGTTCTGCCGTACTTCTCTCATACAAACGTATGTACTGCACAATTTTTGACTCGCCATAACTCTTTGTTATACGCATCGACTTGCGCAGCGGACCATTTTCAACCATTTCTATGCTCACATTGTCCTTTATGTCCACAGGTTTCTTGTCAACCGTGTGCCTGAGTATCTCCCATGCAGGCCACGACTCAGATCTGCAGTCATCAAACACGACAAGTCCAATGGATTTGCCCGAAGCCACAAGTTCCTTTCCGCAACGTTTGTCAATAAGCGATGAAATGTTTCCAATCTTATCGACTGTCACCTTATACACAGAATTCTCTATCACATTAGTCTTTACAGGTACCGACGCCTTATTTTTTCCTCCTGCCTTGACACTGAATACAGAGAAACCCGTTCCCGGTACACTGGCATCAACAAGAAGACTGCGCCTGCCCTTTGAATCTGTCACCACCTGCGAAACCACAGATTTTCCATCGGCATCGGTCACTTTGTACGAGTCAGCCATATCCGGCAAAACAATGCTTGTCACCGCACTCACAGGAAAAGCCTCCGTGTTGTGAATCACCACAGGCGTACCGGAAACATTCGTATTCATACGGCCAGCAACACCTCCGACAGCAGTAGTCAGACAATTTGAGAAACGCTGCAGCGAAAGAAGTTCATCGTTCCACGAAAACTCGTAGGCACGCGGTATGCTTGTACCTGTAAGGTCGTCATGAAACTGATGCACCAGCACACGTTTCCAGCTTTCGTTGAGATCACGCTGCGGATATTCGCCTTGTCCCAACCATTCGGCCACAACGGATGCACGTTCAGCAGCATCACCAAGATGCTCATTCTGACGATTGTAAAGCTTCATTGCGGCCTGCGACGTATAACATCCGGTTCCATGAACATCCATAAACAGCTCTCCGTCATGAACCGGCAGTTCGGGATGGTTCTCAAACGGCAGAAAGTCTTTATATATCTGATCGCTCGTTGCACTGACAATTTCTATTGGTCCGTCACCCTTGAGACCTTTTTCTACAGCTCTTACAGAAGCAAGATTCGGCGAACCGCCTATATCTCCAGTACCGTAGTAGCGATAAACCATATTCAACGGACTTTCAGATATATCTCTCATCAACTGTTCATTCTTCGAAATGTCGCTGTCCGGATATCTCTCCACATAATTGAATCCGTGAGCCATCATGATACGGCTTCCGTCAATACCCTGCCACAATCCAACAGTAAACGGATATTTCTTGCCTCCATCATAAAAAGCATGATTTCTCCATCCAAGCTTCTGAGTGGAGAAACCTATCAATCCGCAATGCTTGGCAAGTGTCGGAATGAAATAGCTAAAACCGAAGCAGTCAGGCAGAAACACATCTGTGCTTTCCTTTCCGAATTCGCTGCGGTAGAAACTCTGTCCTAGAAGTATGTTGCGCAACCACGATTCAGGAGAAACAACCATCGTCTCGTTGGCATCCCAACCGCTGCCGGCCAAATGCCAGCGGCCGTCGGCAACATATTTTTTCATCTGTTCATATTGCAGCGGATAATACTCCTTCATCCATGAGTATTTCACAGCACCTTCAAAGTTGAATACATAATTCGGATAATTATCAAGCAGATAAATGTTCTGAGTCAGAGTGTTCCTCACATAATGCTTGATTGTTGTCTGAATGTCCCAATTCCACTGCGTGTCAAGATGGGCATCTGCCACCATATAGGCTTTCATCTTCTTTCCGCTGTCGTTCTGAGCATATGCGGCACTGAACGTCATGCAGGAAGCAACAGCCAACACAAGAAATCCCTTTTGCATAAACGAAAGTAATTTTTCAATATTATTAGATTAAAAAAGTCATAGTTACTATGCAGGACATAAAGATATACAATTAATCCTTACATACAACACTTCCATTTATACACTTTATACGGTTCGCGGAAAAAGTATATCATCATCAAAAAAACTGCAGATTTCACAATTTGCAGATAACAAAATCGCATACTAAAAACAAATGGAGTTCACGTTATTTTAGAACAGGCCAGCAACATTGCGTCTACAAACAATCGTGTCCATAAAAGCTTTCTCTGCAGCCGACATGCCTTTTTCAAAATCCTCATAACTGGATGCTTCTACAGGAATTCCGAAATGATAGACTCCCAACGTAGCATCTGCATCATCGCCATGTCCTTTAAGAGCATAATCTGAATATGTGTATTCTCTCTCAGCCGGTTGTATGAACAACCCGCATCGTCCTTTCAGTCGATACATATACGAAACCATCTGATCCACATCTGCCCCTCTATCAATATTTCTCTTATATTTTGCATCTGCAATGACTCCACCAACTTCATTGTCATAAAAATCCGGAAAACGAAGAAATGCATTTCTTCCGCTATCGCATCTGCTGCGCCCCAAGTATATGCCGCCCTTCCTTCGTCTGTTGTCTGGGTGACGAAAACCTAAGCGTTTGAGCATCGTGGCAAGATACTCTTCCCACAACCATGACACATCAAAAAGTATGCCGTAAATATTATCTTTGCCACAACCATATTTAAGTCGTTTGTGGTTCAATATCCTCATACATATATTCTGCAATGCGGCATAACGGGTGAAATAAGGATGGCTCACCGGCTTGGCGTTTTCTGTACACACATCAGCTCTGTCACGTCTGCAGTAGCTCGGAGTTGCCCAAACGATTCGCGACACATTGGCCTGTGTGTCTGCATCGGAGTGCAGAACCATCTCACCGCTGCCCAGAGTGCGAATGTACTCAATCGTGTGGCGCACCAACTGAGTCACATGATTATCATAACTGAATTCTCGAGTTCTATATGCCACACGACCGCAAAAAGGCATGTTCACCTTTATGTGTCTGCCTACATCAATTGCTCCCCTCACATTGCTGTCGTTATATTCCTTATACATGTATTCCTTGTACAATCCTTGCGAAAGAGCATCGTTCAGGTAATGCGGAAACAGATAAAGCAGGAAATCCAGCACACACTCGTCTGTAGTCGAATGCTTCATGTCAAAAAGGTTGAGCGAAAGCACCTTTTTGAGCATATACTGAAGGAAAAAGTCTTTTTCATTGCAATTCGAAAAACGCGAACGTATAGACACAGGTACACCGTCAATGCTTATATATCCGGCAAGATTACCGGTCTTAAGCACAAATTGGCCACGACTAAGACTTACATCTACAATATGCAGTTGTCCGATTCCGTCACGACAATCGTGGAACGAATGCGGATATACCAGCAGACTGTTGCCATTGTCGTCCATAAGTTCAGACAGCGGACGATCTGCAATTGGAAAGAACTGCTTTACATCATCCGAACAAGTATATTCAGAATTATCCTGCCAACAAATCATTTCAGCCATTATTCAGAGAAATACACATTTTCAAGCATCTTCATATTCTCTGCCGCATCAATCGAACCGCGCAGATATTCAAACAAAACACCGCGGAGATGATTATCCCACAGTTTTCTGTATGCTTCATCTTTATTTGAAAAATCATCATTCAAATAAAGCTTCAGTTTTCTGAAATATGCACCACCGATATGGTAAGCCCTACTCAACCCTTCAATGCCATCATTGGTTGCATCATTCCATATTGCTTCATTCAACCTATTCATTTTGGCAACGACATCAAGCTTCATAGAACCCAAATCATCAAGCATTCCGGTATTCTCGTCAGCTCTCACTTCCTTCCATGCAAAACGTCTGCGCATGGCAAAATCCATACTTTCAACGCTTCTGTCTATATCGTTCATAGTCCCTATGATATAGACATTCTCAGGCACATAAAAACCATCATAAAACGGATCAGATTTATCAGTTATCAAATTCTGATACTGAGTCTTTACAAGACCTTTCTTCCCGCGATAGCCAGGGTCTATGCTGAAAAACAATTCACCGAAAATTTTAGAAAGCTCACCACGGTTTATTTCGTCGATGATGAAAACGTGTTCTTTATGAATATAATTATTTGCATGAGCTAATATATCCTTTTTATCTTCCGCTTCACTTACAGATACAGGCTGAATTATATCAGGATGGACATATTTATGGTCATTACCCAAAAGAGGATTTACCAAATTAGATTGAGTCTGATTTAGCTTTTTTGCACGTGTCAATAATTCTTGAAGAATCCAACCATATCTAGTATAATCAACAGTTTTGGTACGTCCATCTGTTACCTTATCTACCAAATTCCAGAAATCATCCCGCTCCCAGTCTCCAACATCATATATTCCTTTTCTTATACAATAATTAAACATACGTTTAATATTATATTCTTTTTCAAATCTATCCTCATAATAAATACGCCCATTTTTTATTTCAACATTAAAACGAGAACGATTATTCCAATTTGTTGTTTTTATCTTTCCGCATTTAATATCGTCAACTATAGAACTATAAACGTCTTCGAACAATGAAGATTTATCGTTTTGCACATCATTTACGATCTTACGTTCAGGCCTAACATTCACACTTTTTACAATTGATGCAGATTCAAATGCATTCTTACAAAAACGTTTAAACACCCCATCCTTTCTTTCAAACCCGATATTTCCATTCCCATCAGGTGACGTAGGACGTAAACCTTCAACAAAATCAGTATAGTCATAAGACGGATGAAACTGTACAAACTCATAATCCGCTTCCATTATCTCAGCAATCTTCTTTGCCAAATAAGTTTTTCCTGTGCCTGGTGCACCTGTCAGAATAAGATTCTTATTAGCTTTAAGCAGCTCTATATATTCTTCGTATCTATTATCAGTATTTGTCATAAGTTCAAATTATTACAACACAATAATTACAATATGCAAAAATGAATAAAATCTTCGTGAAAACCGAACAAAACAAGACAAAAGTCATAGGATTGCACGCAATACAAAATCCACAATCCTAACAATATAAATTTGTATACCGTCTATTTACAATAAAAACAAAATCGGCTGTGCCGAAACCGACACAGCCAACCGGATATTTTACAATTCTATATTTTCATTCATTTACCAATTTTCCGATGCGGAAATTTGACACAGCTGTTTCTACAATAGATACATCGGTAAAGTTACATGTATGTCCGTTGTCTTTTGGACTTTGAGAACTGAGTCCCAACAATACCTTTTCTGGATAATCGTTGGCATACAGACGTGCCAAACGCCAAGTCTTGCCGTCCTCCGAATAATAGTTTCCTATCTGCTTGCCGTCAGATGAAATCCTCATGTAAACGTACGGCTTTTCTATTGATTGATGGTTATTGTCGTCAGAAGTACCTATCGTACGGACAGTCACTACACGATGAACTCCAAATTCATCCTGCTCGAAACACAGTTTCTGACAGTGCATTTCATCTTCATACACATAAAGCACGCCAGCCGAATATGTACCGGTTTTAGTGAACTTTGGCTCAACCTTGGCAGTAAATGTAAACGGTTTTGTGTTGTCAACTTCTGTAAATATAACAGGAGATGAATCTATGACACTTCCATCAGGCGAACGGAAATAATCAGTTTGTGCACCGGCCGCAAGCTTCAATGTGTCATTGAGAATCTCCACACAGTTCTCGGCACCGTTCTTTGCCTGAGAGAAATTAATGCCTCCGAATGCAAAATCACATGGAGAAAACGTTTCTTTCTCAGCCGCAGTTTCAGTCTTATTGCCGGAACATCCAGTCAAGATAATACCCATAAGCAATCCTAGATACAAATGTTTTTTCTTCATGTCATTAAATTTAATTGATTGTTCGCAGTCCAATCAAAAGATGTAGGAAAGCGAAAACATCAGATTTCTTGTTTTTATAGAATATTCTTCAACATTCGAAATGTCAACCAATCCCGGTTTCATACCATATTCCGAACTTGACCTTCTTGTATATGACGCCGGCACCGTAGGTAAGTCCGCAATCAAAACGATTAAGTATGTTCGTAAACAGCGAACCTGTAGGCATGATTGACGAATTGGAATCGTAGTTTCCACCTATTCCATAAGCAAAATAAGGGCCAATGTTTATAAATACATTTGTATTTCGTGCCACTTCGCTTCTGAACTCGGCCATTACAGGAATCTGCAAATAAGTAGTGTTGTACGTAGCCTCAGCACCACTGTATTCTTCCTTTGCACCTTTGTTTTCTACAAACAGTCCTGTTTGCAGACGTAGACCGCAATCACTTCTGAAATAATACAACGGAACATTCACTCCGATACCGAAATTGTATCCAAGTCTGTTTTTAACGCTTTCTGCACTCGGCTTTTCACTGTATTTTGACACATCAAGTCCTGCAGAAATACTTATTTCAGTTCTATGGCCTTCATCCTCTGAAGCAGTCAAGAATTCTTGACTGACACTTGTCTGCGCAGATGCTACGGATGCACACAACAGACCACAAAGCATAGATGCTGTGATTGATCGTCTCATAAATTCCAGATTTTTGATTCTATATTGCTTTTGTTTTTCTTTATATTATAATTTACAAGTTATTGTTCTGACAGGTAAATCTTTACCGCCTGTATCTCTCAGAACAGCAGAACTTAAAAATATTCCCCGTATCTACCTTAAGACTGCATTCTGAAAAAGCTTGTATCAGGTGACTGCAAAGGTCGCAAAAATAACAATATATACAACAAATTTTCACATTTATATGATTGTATATCCAGTTCAGGCAAAATATATCAACGCGCTTTCAGGTGCAACTTAATCGTAAATCTACGGCGGAAACAGCCGATTTTATTCGGATATTCCAGCAAATTTGCATAAATTTGCACTAAAGACATAAAAACTACCCTATCATGTTTCAGTTCCTCAGTTTCGGAAGCGGCAGTTGCGGAAACTGCTACTACATAAGTAATGGCCATACATCAATACTCATTGATGCAGGCGTAGGCATACGGCGCATGAAGCGCCATTTCAAGGAATACGGTCTGAAAATCAGCTCACTGAAAGCAATACTCGTTACTCACGACCATACCGACCACATCAAAGCAGTAGGCCATATGAGCAACGAATCCAACATACCCGTATATACAACCGAAAAGATACACGACGGCATAAGGAGAAACTATCACACCACAAAGAAGATAGAACCTTCATGCATCAAGATTATAGAAGCGGGGCAGGAATTCTGCATAGACAGCCTGCACATATCCACATTTGAAATTCCGCACGACGCATCCGAGAACATCGGCTACAGCATTGATTTCGGAGAGGACACGTTCACACTTATGACCGACATCGGCAGTCCTACGGACGACATAAAGAAATTCATTTCGCGGAGCGGCTATCTGGTTATCGAAGCCAACTATGATGCAGAAATGCTCAAAAACGGCAAATATCCCAAACCGCTTCAGGACAGAATCAGAGGAGGTTTCGGACATCTGTGCAATACGCAGACGGCCGAAACGCTAGGCGAATGCTTCCACGAAAATCTCAAACGCGTTTGGCTGTGCCACTTGAGCGAGGAGAACAACCATCCTGAACTTGCACGCAAAACTGTGGAATACCACCTCAGAGGACTTGGAATTATCCCTGGCAAGGATTTCGACCTGGAGGTTCTCAAGAGAAAGATACCGTCAGGATTGTTCACCAAAGAGGATTAAAAAACAGGCGGTATAAACATTCTGAAATAAACAAAAAACAACATAGGAAAAGCAAAGGCGGTCGGCAAGGCATAAAAACATGCATCACCGACCGCCTTTACTGTATATATACGTACCCACCAAAAGCACACGTCAAGCAGTACACGCGCCCGGAATGAAAATTGCGAGCCCTCGGAAATTTCGTTGCGAGCGCTCAAAAAAATACTCGCAAGCGCTCGGAATAGAATTAATACAGGCGCAAGCCGTGAACGACACACGTGGACGCATGTCGGAAACAGGCACTGGAAACATGTAGCATAGAGATATGAATTGAACGCAGAAACTTCAACCGGAAACGACAGTCATGAGATCTTCGAAATCGGTAGTGTAATGAGGTGAACGATATTCACGTCTGGCATTCCATTCGGATTCAGAACCGCGCTGTATGGCAAGATGCACAGTGTCGCGTCCGTAGGCTCGGTTTATGCTGTCTACGGCCTTAGTTATACGGCTCATCTTCGAACGGTCTACGCCGTCAAACAGGCTCTGCTGTATTCCGCTGTCGTCGGATATGCAGGACAGCACCACTCCACTTTTCTTATACATGTATCCCGGGCGAAAAATGAGTTTGAGCGCAGCGAGTGCATAGGTGACGATTTCGCCTGTATAAGAAGTAGGCACAGGCATGCAGACGGTACGTGTGTTGCCGTACTGCTGAAGGTCCTCGCGGTGGCTGTTGGTATGGATAAATACGGTGATGCACGATGCAACGGAATGCTGACGGCGGAGTTTTTCAGCACACGAAGAAGCAAAATTGGCCACACTCTCGGCCATCTGGCTGTAGTCTGAAATCATAGAACCGAAAGACCGGCTCACGCAGATGCTCTTCTTTTCCGACATGTCCGTAAGGTCCTTGCATGCCACACCGCGCAGCTCTTTCCACGTGCGCACACCCTGAAGCTGGAAATTGGCCTTTACCCATGCCTCACTCATCTGGGTGAATCCGTAGGCCGTGCGTATGCCGTTGTATTGCATCACCTTCATGTTGCGCCTCCCGACTCCCCAAACCTCATCCACAGGAAAAAGCTTGAGCGCCTTCACGCGCTTCTCTTCGCTGTCTATGCTGCAGACACCGCGATAGTTCGAATAAGCCTTGGCATAGTGGTTTGCCACTTTGGCAAGCGTACGTGTGTGAGCTATACCTATGGACACAGGTATGCCTACTCCTTTCATTATGAGTTGTCTGAGGCGACGCATCTTGTCGACAGCCTGCAGTGCATCATCTGCATCAATATCGATGAAAGCCTCGTCGATGGAATATATATCTATGTGGCCGGCCTCTTCTGCAATAACGCTCATCACACGCGAAGAGATGTCGGCATAGAGTTCATAATTGCTCGAAAAGACGGCCACGCCGTGTTCCTTTACAATGTCTGATATCTGAAACAACGGATTGCCTCGTCTGAGACCTACCGCCTTTGCTTCGGGAGTGAGTGCGACCACACAACCGTCATTGCTGCTGAGCACAACAACGGGCTTGCCTCGAAGGTCGGGGCGGAAAATGAGCTCGCATGAAGCAAAGAAACTGTTGCAGTCTACCAAACCGAACATAGGAGAAAAAAATGGTATGAAAATGAAACAATGAAACAGACGCGCGCGTTCACCTGCGCTTGTATATGGTATATGTCACGACTCCCCAAACAACAAAGTCGTTGTCCTCTGTCACCTTGATCTTGGGATAATCGGGATTTGCAGGACGAAGCCAAAGGCAGTCGTCGGCAATCTCAATGAATTTCAGAGTGAACTCGCCGTCGACAAAACATACAGCCATGTCGCCGTCGCGCGGTTCGAGAGAACGGTCGATGACAAGAATATCGCCGTCGTGCACTCCTGCACCAATCATGCTGTCGCCCTTGACACGGGCACAGAACGTTGTGCTGGGATGAGACATGACCAAAGAATTAAGATCGAGACAGCGGTCCACTGTATCCTGAGCCATCGACGGGAAACCGGCTCTGACACCTCCGTCGGCAAACGGAATCTGAAGATTGTCCGACGGTCCCAACTTTCCAATATCCAATATCGACATGACAATTATACCTTATATATATCCTATAAATACGAGTACAAAACTAGCAAAATAAAATCACAACGCCCATACTCCGCCCGCATGTCTTTTGACAAAATGTACGTAAGGCATACACATGAGTACACAAAAAGGGAATCGGACATAATCATTTTTAACACTTGACAGGCATCAACGGTTTCAAACGGGAACCGATATAGCTGTTTTTAAACATAAACTGCAGTGAAAACAAATCTTTTTGACATACGAGCTAAAAAAACCGCTGATTATATTTGTTTTTATTAACTCAAAAGGTTTAATTTGCTTATACAAAAAAACAAACGACTAAAAGCTATTAACCTTAAATTCTTATTATCAAATATTTCAAATATGAGCGAAAAAAGAGTTTATACCTTCGGCAACGGACAAGCTGAAGGTAATGCACAGATGAGAGAGAAACTTGGAGGTAAGGGGGCAAACCTGGCAGAAATGAACCTTATCGGTGTTCCGGTTCCTCCAGGCTTCACCATTACTACAGATGTCTGCAATGAATACTATGAAGTCGGACAGGACAAGATTGTAGAAATTCTGAAGGACGAAGTAATCAACGCAGTAAAGCACATCGAAAACCTTATGAACTGCAAGTTCGGCGATGTTGAAAACCCGCTTCTTGTTTCAGTACGTTCCGGAGCAAGAGCTTCAATGCCTGGCATGATGGACACAATCCTCAACCTAGGACTCAACGACACCGTTGTTGAAGGACTCATAAAGAAGACCAACAACCCTCACTTTGCATACGACTCATACAGACGTTTCGTGCAGATGTACGGTGACGTGGTTCTCGGAATGAAACCTGTAAACAAGGACGATATTGATCCGTTCGAAGCAATCATAGACGACGTTAAGAAAATCAGAGGCATCAAGCTCGACAAGGATCTCAGCGTTGAAGAGCTTCAGCTGCTCGTAAAGAGATTCAAGGAAGCTATCAAGGCTCAGACAGGAAGCGACTTCCCGGACGACCCTATGGTTCAGCTGTGGGGTGCAATCTGCGCCGTATTCAGAAGCTGGATGAACGAAAGAGCCATCCTCTACAGAAAGATGGAAGGTATACCTGACGAATGGGGAACAGCCGTATCTGTAATGGCAATGGTATTCGGCAACATGGGAGAAACATCTGCTACAGGCGTATGCTTCAGCCGCGATGCTGCTACAGGTGAAAACATTTTCAACGGCGAGTACCTCGTAAACGCTCAGGGAGAAGATGTCGTTGCAGGTATACGCACTCCTCAGCAGATTACTCTCGAAGGTTCAAGACGCTGGGCCAAGCTCCAGGGCATCAGCGAAGAGGAACGTGCAAAGAAATATCCTTCAATGGAAGAGGCCATGCCTGAAATCTATGCTGAACTCAACCAGATTCAGGACAAGCTCGAAAAGCACTACCGCGACATGCAGGATATGGAGTTCACTGTGCAGGAAGGCAAACTGTGGTTCCTACAGACCAGAAACGGAAAGCGTACAGGTACTGCAATGGTGAAAATCGCAATGGACCTTGTAGAAGAAGGCTTGATAGACGAAAAGACAGCACTGCTGAGATGCGAGCCGAACAAGCTCGACGAACTCCTCCACCCTGTATTCGACAAGGAAATGCTCAAGAAGGCAAAGGTGCTCACACAGGGTCTTCCTGCATCACCAGGTGCAGCTACAGGCCAGATTGTATTCTTCGCCGAAGATGCTGAAAAATGGCATGCAGACGGCCACAAGGTTGTGATGGTCCGCATAGAGACTTCACCGGAAGACCTCGCCGGAATGTCAGCAGCCGAAGGTATCCTGACAGCACGAGGAGGAATGACATCGCACGCGGCCGTAGTTGCAAGAGGTATGGGCAAGTGCTGTGTTTCCGGTGCAGGCGCCATCAACGTGGACTACAAGAACAGAACTGTAGAAATAGAGCACGAAGTGTTCAAGGAGGGCGACTACATCTCCATCAACGGCTCTACAGGTCAGGTGTATAAAGGCGAAGTTCCTACAAAGGCTGCAGAACTGTCAGGCGACTTCAAGAAGCTCATGGATCTCTGCGACAAGTACACAGTGCTTCAGGTAAGAACAAATGCCGACACTCCTCACGATGCAAGAGTGGCACGCACATTCGGTGCAAAGGGTATCGGTCTGACACGTACAGAGCACATGTTCTTCGAGGATAAGAAGATTATCGCAATGCGCGAAATGATTCTTGCCGACAGCGTTGAAGGACGCGAAAAGGCTCTCGAAAAGCTTCTCCCTTACCAGAAGGCAGACTTCAAGGGCATACTCGAAGCAATGGACGGCTATCCAGTAAACATCCGTCTGCTTGACCCACCTTTGCACGAGTTCGTTCCTCACGATGAAAAGGGACAGAAAATCATGGCCGAAGAAATGGGCATAAGCGTAAAGGAAATATGCAAGCGCGTTGAAAGCCTCAGCGAGCACAATCCGATGCTCGGACACCGCGGTTGCCGTCTCGGCGTCACATTCCCAGAAATCACAGCTATGCAGACACGCGCAATACTCAGCGCTGCGTGCGAACTGAAGAAGGAAGGCAAGAACCCTATGCCGGAAATCATGGTTCCACTCATCGGTATCCTCTATGAATTCAAGCAGCAGAAAGAAGTAATCCTGAAAGTAGCTGAAGAGGTATTCGAGAAAGAAGGCATCAGGGTAGACTTCGAAATCGGTACAATGATTGAAATTCCACGTGCCGCATTGACAGCCGACAAGATTGCCAGCGAAGCTGAATACTTCTCATTCGGAACAAACGACCTCACACAGATGACATTCGGATACTCTCGCGACGACATCGCAAGCTTCCTCCCTGTATACTTGGAAAAGAAGATTCTCAAGGTCGACCCATTCCAGGTACTCGACCAGAACGGTGTAGGTCAGCTCATCAAGATGGCAGTAGACAAGGGCCGTTCAGTTCGTCCAGGACTCCGCACAGGTATCTGCGGTGAACACGGAGGTGAACCAAGCTCAGTTAAGTTCTGCGCAAAGGTCGGAATGAACTACGCATCATGCTCACCATTCCGAGTACCTATCGCACGCCTTGCAGCAGCTCAGGCAGCAATAGAGGAATAACTCCCGAAAAAAATAAATCTTAATAACAGACTGTAACTCATTGCTTTAGCAATAGTTACAGTCTGTCTTATATAAAAATTAACACATTATAAACAAAATCAATTACTACATTACACCTAAAAACTCAAATAAATTTTCTAAAATTATATCATAATAGTAAAGCTCATGAATGAAAATGTCTACAGAATATTTAAAACTATTCTATTAACTATTGCATTGTTTTTTGCATTTCTATTTGTACTAAATAGTAGATACGAGATTTTGGGTAATGGGTATATTATATTTGATAAATGGACAAAAACAGCCATTACAACAAAAGATATTATAAAAAAATAAAAGCTTTTAAACCCAAATCGGTCATTAGAGGTTGATTATTTGTGGTCTTAATTGTAATATACTGATAAACAATTATTTAGAAATATGATTTGCAATATATTCATTTTCAATGCTTTACAAGCAAGACCACGAAAATAGGATATTCTAACGACCTATTTGGGTTAAAGTTACGTATATATATTGCTATATAACATTATTTTTCAATAAAATTAAAAACAGTTTCTAAAATATTAAAAGATAAGATGAAAAGATATAAAGATTGCGCAATACTTTGCATAAAGAATCAGTCACCTCATGAGTTGCTTGATATAGTTATGAAAGAATCTCAAAATCAAGGTTTCTTAATAGAACGTTATTCAACTTTTAATAAAGAAGACACTCTTGCAGTATATATACAAGAAGAAAAATTGCCGTATTCACGTTTAATTGTATGTACAGATACTAATAAAAAAGGTGTATCTATTATTAATATTGTACCTATGCCTGAAAGTGGCATATCTCACATAGAGTATTCTGAATATAATAAAATATTAGATACCTTTCGTGATAAAGTGTTTTACAAAATAAAAAATGATAATAATAATATTATTTGGGAGAATACAGAAGAATATACTATTGATGAAGTTATACCCCATTCTTTTTCAAAATTAAATACATGGTTAAGTAATTATCCACTTTCTGGTCATCCATTGGATGAAAGACGCTGGTATGATTTTGTTATTTCTTTACACGAAAATAACGAAAATTTGTCTATTGGTGACTTTAAAAAATACATTCAAGAAAAATATAACTGGAAAGAAGATGTGGTAGAATTTTTTGCATTAAAATTAGAGTCTCAACTTGATTTACTAAAGTATTATGACAAACATAGATATATTTAATATTATATTGACATTTATATCAATCGTAGTAACTATAATTTCTATAATTCTTTCTATTTGGACATTTAGATCTGCAAAAAAAGCGAAACAATATAAGGAAGAAGTACTGCAATTTAGAGATGTATTAAATTTGGAAGGTTTGCTTAGTCGCTTTTTAATTGAGAGTAAGTATTTCTTGGATAAAACAAGAGATGTTAACTGGTATAAAGGTGTAGATGTGACTCCAATTATTTCCCCTTTCAGAGAAGTTTTATTCTCTTTTGGTAAATCATACCATTTAATAAGCAATTATACCATTATAAAAGATAAAGTACATGAATTAAATGAAATAGTACAAAACTATGACAAAGCAAATTCTTTTCAAAGAAGTAAAGCAAATAGTTTTATTATGGAGATTGCTGATATTTTGCAGCAAGAACTCCATAATAATAAAGTAAAAATCATAAAACAGTAAGATACTTCAATAGAAGGGCATCCAAGGACAAGGAGAAGCGCATTACTCGTTCGCAAGGATAAAGGCACAGAACTTTCAGACAGAATCATTAAAGAGAGGCTATAAGGAAGTCTTCGGGAAGAATATACCATAACAGATTGAAAATTATATGAGGAAATACATAAAATAACAAAAAAAATGGGTAATGTGCCATCGTTCCCAAAGTAATTTTTCAGATTTCTTAGTTTGTAAACTATATCAATTAATCTGTTACCTCATTAATATGCTTCCAACTCTTTAAGATACAACCGTGCACACATCTCCGCATCATCACCGGCACGGTGATGTGTACCTTGGTCTATACCAAGTTGTTCGCAAAGATAGTCAAGTGAATTGCATCCAGAATAATATATTTTACGCGCCATTTGTAGAAAGCAACCCATCTTAGTTTAAGTTTATAAATTCTGAAATAGCTACTCATCTACTCTACTCTCTATAATTTTTTAGTACTTCTTTTGTAATGCTTTTAGAAAACTAAAAAACTATAGGCATTTATTTTACAGATCAAACACACTTTGAAAACGGTATCTGTTTGGATATTCTCTAATATACCATATCACAATAATAATATCTATTTATCAAATTGAGAAAATTCAAATCGATTTCAGAGTGAGTGATATAAATTTAAAGCACTAGCATACAACCAATTACACATTTCATTTCATCTTTGGCACATCAATTGTATAAGTAAAAATGAATCATAAACATAAAACATTATGGAACTATTTACAATTGGTTTTGCAGTCTGCGTGCTAATGGGCATAAGCTGCTTTTGGTTGTTTGAGAAATGTATTGATTGGTTTGAAAACATTTAAAAATGAAAAGGAGGAAAAACTTATGTACACAGTATTATTTATTACAGGCCTAATCATGTTTGGCTATTTAATGTACGTCTTGATTAAACCAGAAAAGTTCTAATTTACAGGATAGGCTACGTATTAAGTCTATCGACAAAAAATAATCAAAGTATGAATACAGAAATATCAGGTGTCATAGCACAAATCGTTCTAATGGTGGTATTAAGTTATCCATTAGGAAAATATATTGCAAATGTTTATAAAGGTAAAAAGGTTTGGAGTGATTTCATGAAACCAGTAGAAAATTTAATCTTTCGGTTATCTGGAATCAATCCGGAAGAAGAGATGAATTGGAAACAATTTTTGAAAGCCTTGCTTGTTGTAAATGCATTTTGGTTCGTATGGGGTATAATTCTACTCGTCGTGCAGGGTTACCTGCCTCTCAATCCAGATGGCAACATAGGTCAAACGGCACATCAGGCTTTCAATACTTGTATTTCCTTTATGGTGAACTGTAATGAGCAACACTATAGCGGTGAAACCAATCTTACATATTTCACACAACTGTTTGTTATCATGCTGTTCCAATTTATCACAGCAGCTACAGGTATGGCGGCTATGGCAGGTATCATGAAAGCTCTTGGCGAAAAAACCACCAAAACTATAGGCAACTTTTGGAAGTATCTTGTACTAAGCTGCACACGTATACTTCTTCCATTATCGCTAGCAGTCGGCTTTATACTTATTACACAAGGAATTCCAATGGGATTTGATGGAAAAATGGAAATAACAACTCTTGAAGGTGGCACTCAGTGCATATCACAAGGACCTGCAGCGGCTGTTGTCCCCATCAAACAATTAGGAACCAATGGTGGCGGATATTACGGCGTGAACTCTTCACATCCACTGGAAAATCCAACTTATTTATCTAACATGGCAGAATGTTGCTCGATTCTAATAATCCCAATGGCTATGGTGCTTGCTTTCGGTTTCTATGTGGATCGTAAAAAATTAGGTTATAGCATATATGGTGTAATGCTTGCGGCATTTCTTATAGGTGTATGCATCAATGTATCTCAGGAAATGGGAGGCAATCCAAGAATTGAAGAAATGGGTATAACTCAGGATAATGGAGCTATGGAGGGCAAAGAAGTTCGTCTTGGCGCCGGTGCAACAGGCTTTTGGAGTGTTGTCACAACTGTTACATCAAACGGTTCTGTAAACGGTATGCACGATTCTACGATGCCACTTTCTGGTATGGTTGAAATGCTCAATATGCAAATCAACACATGGTTTGGTGGTGTTGGAGTTGGTTGGATGAACTACTTTACATTCATTATCATAGCAGTTTTCATCAGCGGATTGATGGTAGGACGTACTCCGGAATTTATGTGCCACAAGGTTGAAGCTAAGGAAATGAAAATAGCTTCAATAGTGGCTCTTCTCCACCCATTTGTGATACTTGTGGGTACTGCTCTTGCAACATATTTGTTTGTACGTGCTCCGGCATTTGTTGAAAACGAAGGCGGTTGGCTGAACAACCCTGGCTTCCACGGACTTGGAGAAATGCTTTATGAATTTACATCTTGTGCAGCCAATAACGGTTCAGGTTTTGAAGGACTAGGTGATAATACGTGGTTCTGGAATATTTCATGCGGTATTGTATTAATATTAAGCAGATTCATACCTATCATCGGACAAGTTGCAATAGCCGGCCTTTTGGCACAAAAGAAATATATACCGGAAAGCGCAGGGACTCTCAAAACAGATACCGTAACATTCGGTGTTATGACATTTGCAGTTATATTCATTGTTGCAGCATTGTCATTCTTCCCTGCACAGGCTTTAAGCACAATTGCAGAACATTTTTCATTGTAAATCCAATATATCAAAGTTTAAGTTGGCAAGTCGGATAACCACACTTGGTCAAGAGATGGTATCCTTACCTACCCTATAAAAAATTTAAGATATGAATTCAAAGAATCAAAATACATCACTATTTCAAAAGGATCAGGTTATAGAAAGCTTGAAACAGTCATTTGTAAAGCTGAATCCGAAAATAATGATTAAAAACCCAATAATGTTCACAGTTGAAGTTTCAACTCTGATAATGTTGTTCGTTACAGTATATTCTGCATTCAGTACTTCGCAAGGCTCGTTTATTTACAACTTGTGGGTATTTATAATACTTTTCCTGACATTGTTGTTCGCAAATTTTGCTGAAGCAATTGCTGAAGCTCGAGGCAAAGCTCAGGCAGACAGCTTGCGCAAGACTCGCGAAGAAACTCCTGCAAAACTTATTGTAAATGGAGAGATTAAAACAGTGAGCAGTTCACGACTTAAAAAAGGTGATATATTTGAATGTGAAGCAGGTGATATTATTCCTGCTGATGGCGAAATAATAGAAGGCCTTGCTTCCATAGATGAAAGCGCCATAACAGGTGAATCAGCTCCAGTTATTCGTGAGGCTGGAGGCGACAAGAGTTCTGTGACAGGTGGAACGAAGGTTCTTTCAGACCACATAAAGGCTGTTGTAACTACTCAACCAGGTGAAAGTTTCCTGGATAAAATGATTGCATTGGTAGAGGGAGCAAGTCGACAGAAAACGCCAAATGAGATTGCACTTACTATTCTTTTAGCCGTATTTACATTGGTATTCCTCGTAGTTTGTATCACTCTTAAACCGATGGCAGACTATTCCAATACAGTCATTACCATTGCAGCGTTTATTTCACTTTTCGTTTGTTTGATACCTACAACTATTGGCGGATTGCTTTCTGCAATTGGCATAGCCGGCATGGACCGCGCATTGCGTGCAAACGTAATTACTAAATCGGGAAAAGCTGTTGAGACTGCCGGTGATATAGACACTCTCCTTCTTGACAAAACAGGAACAATAACAATCGGCAATCGTAAAGCTACGGACTTTTACCCTGCCGCAGGTCATGATAAACATAGCTTTATAGAAGCATGCATGCTGTCTTCTGCATCAGATGACACGCCTGAAGGAAAATCTATAATTGAGTTAGGACGTGAACAAGGCCTCCGTATGCGCGATCTGAATACAGAAGGTGCACACATGATCAAATTTACGGCAGAAACAAAATGTTCTGGAATAAACTTAAAAGATGGTACACAAATCCGAAAGGGAGCATTTGATGCAATTCGTAACATAGTTAATGAAGCCGGCAATAAATTTCCTAAAGAAACAGAAGATATTATCAAGAGGATTACAAGCAATGGCGGTACTCCATTGGTCGTATGCATCAATAAGGAGATAGCAGGTGTTATAGAGTTGCAAGATATCATTAAACCCGGCATAGAAGAACGTTTTGAGCGCTTACGTAAGATGGGAGTAAAAACCGTGATGGTTACAGGTGATAATCCACTGACAGCAAAATATATTGCTGAAAAAGCAGGTGTAGATGATTTTATAGCTGAAGCCAAACCTGAAGATAAAATGAATTACATCAAAAAGGAACAGGCAGCCGGCAAACTGGTAGCTATGATGGGCGACGGCACAAACGATGCCCCTGCCCTTGCACAGGCAAATGTAGGCGTAGCAATGAATAGCGGAACCCAAGCTGCAAAAGAAGCCGGCAACATGGTAGACCTTGACAACGACCCGACAAAGCTTATCGAGATAGTAGAAATCGGAAAGCAGTTGCTGATGACACGCGGCACTCTTACTACATTCTCGATTGCAAACGATGTTGCCAAGTACTTTGCAATAATCCCTGCATTGTTTATGGTTTCCGTACCTCAGCTGGGAGCACTTAACATCATGGGCCTGCATAGTCCTGAAAGTGCTATTCTCTCCGCCATCATATTCAATGCAATAATCATACCAATCTTGATACCATTAGCTCTTAAAGGTGTTGAATACAAACCAATCGGAGCTAGTGCATTACTTCGCAGAAACCTTCTCATATACGGACTTGGTGGCATTATTGCTCCTTTCATAGGTATCAAACTTATAGATTTATTCATAGGACTATTCTTCTAATAAAAAAACAAAAGACAGTTATGAAAAATTTAGTAAAATCAATCCGAATCACATTGGTATTCTGTATATTCTTTTCGGTGTGCTATATATTGGTATTATGGGCTTTCGCACAATTTGCTGCTCCAGGCGAAGGAGGTAATGCAGAAACTGTAAAACTTAACGGCAAAGTGGTTGGTGCTGCAAACGTAGGACAAGTTTTTACAAAAGATGTTTTCTTCTGGGGTCGACCTTCGTGTGCCGGAGACGGATATGACGGTACAAGTTCTGCAGGCAGCAATAAGAGTGTCACGAATGAGGAATATCTTGCAGAGGTAGAGGCTAGAATTGATACATTCTTGGCATACCATCCATACTTGAAACGTAAGGATGTTCCTTCAGAAATGGTAACAGCAAGTGCTTCAGGTCTTGATCCAGACATAACACCAGAATGTGCTTATGTGCAGATAAAACGTGTTGCAAAAGCAAGAGGTATGAATGAATCTGATGTTAAAGCTATAGTAGACAAGATGGTAGAAAAACCATTGCTAGGCATTTTCGGTCCTGCAAAAATCAATGTTCTAAAACTAAATGTTGCAATGGAAGAAGCTAATCCGACGATAGATTAATTTAAGCTTCTGGTAATATACTCTCAACAATCTTTTCTCCTGTATTCTGTACCAGCCAATTATTTGCAGATACAGAAAGCAGGAGAAAGATTGGCTACTACAACAAAAAGTTTTCATATTATAAAACCAATCAATATCGTTATATATTATCATAATCATGAAAAAGATAATTATAAAAACATTTGCGGTCGTAATGGTTGTCGCAATGATATTTCCAATTAAAACTCATGCTCAAAATAAATTCACCGTTAGCGGTAATGTGAATTTTGTCTCTGATTATATATGGCGCGGTGCTGACCAGAACTCAGGTTTCTCTGTACAGCCATCTTTAACTTTAAGCTATGCGGGCATTGCTCTTAATGTATGGGGCAGTCAAACATTAAGCAGATGAAATGTTGAATCTCCTGCTAAAGAGTTTGATATAAATTTGAGTTATTCATTAAATAATTTCTCAATTACTGTATCTGATTATTGGTGGTCTGGAGTAAATAAACCATACGGACACTATAAGGATTCTCATTTTTTTGAAGGCACTCTGGCATATTGCTTTGGTGAATCTTTTCCTTTGGCTCTTTCATGGAGCACAATGTTTGCAGGAGCGGACAAAAATGAAGAAGGAAAACTCCAAGCTTCTACCTATATTAATGCGTCATATTTAATCTCACTACCTGCAGATATAACTCTTACTCCAGCAATAGGTTTTACACCATGGAAAGGATATTACCATAATAAGGCAGCATTTACAGACATTTCTTTAAAATGCAATAAGGACCTAAAAGTTACAGATAAATTCTCTATTCCTGTATTTATACAAGCTGTAATAGCACCTGTGAGTGATCGTACATATCTTGTAGCAGGATTTAACTTAGGATTTTAATAGTCTAAGACTTAAAGTTTTGGTGGACAGCTTTATCCAATTAGAATTTTCAGGCTTACTATTAATACAAAGCTGTAAAATCATTTTAAATTTACACACTTGATACATAATAATAAATTTATGTAGAATGATGGCTGATAAAGAAGAAAATATACGTCATTTCTTGAATCTGATAAAACGTTCACAAAGAGGTGTTTTTAAAGTCTATATAGGAATGATTGCCGGTGTTGGTAAAACATACAAAATGCTGCAGGAAGCACATGAAATGTTGGACAACGGAATTGACGTACAGATTGGTTACGTTGAGACACATGGACGTGCCGGTACAGAAGCACAGCTTAAAGGACTACCTGTTATTCCTCGTAAGAAGATATTTTACAAAGGGAAAGAGCTCGAAGAAATGGATCTGGATGCAATTCTTCAGTTGCATCCAGAACTGGTAATAGTTGATGAACTTGCACATACAAATGTTGATGGTTGTCGAAATGAAAAACGATGGCAAGACGTGATGGATCTTCTGGAGGCCGGCATCAATGTTATATCTGCTGTAAATATTCAACATATTGAAAGTCTGAATGAAGATATTAAAGGTATAGCCGGAATTGAAGTAAAGGAACGCATTCCAGATAAAGTTTTGGAGGAAGCTGATGAGGTTGTAAATATCGACTTGACTGCAGAAGAACTCATTAACCGTTTAAAAGCAGGGAAAATTTATAAAACCGAAAAAATACAAACTGCACTTAATAACTTTTTCAAGACAGAAAATATTCTTCAATTACGAGAATTAGCTCTTAAAGAAGTAGCATTTCGGGTAGAAAAAAAAGTTGAGACGGAAGTAATCCCTGAAGAAAAAGCGATTCATAGAGAATTGTACCTTGCATGTATAAGCAGCAACGAGAAAACTCCGAGAAACATCATACGTAGTACAGCACGACTTGCATCGCGATACAATACCGATTTTATGGCATTGTATGTTCAGACACCTTCGGAAAGTCCTGATAAGATAAATTTATCAGATCAGAGACATTTACTGAACCACTTTAAACTTGTAACAGAGTTGGGAGGTGAATTAATACAAATTGCATCACCTGATATTATACAAACCATCATAGACGTATGTAACGAACGCCATATTACAACAGTTTGCATCGGACAACCAGCCCTAAACTTTAGTAAAATATTTAAGATACATCGATACAGATATTTTCTTAAAAACCTTTCAAGAATGAATATAAAATTGATTATTTTTCCGCAATGAAAGGCACGGCACAATCCGATTATTATTTATAAAACAAACTGTTTACAAGCATTTTACACATTTGCTTGTAAACAGTTAGTTTTTATTATCATACATTTATCTTATATGCTTCAATCTTACGATAAAGAGTAGCCAAGCCTATTTTCAAAAGACGTGCCGCTTCTGTTTTATTGCCGTTTGTATATTGCAACACCTTAGTGATATGCATCCTTTCGATTTCTGCCAATTCAAAGCTGTCTTTTTCAGGTGCAACATCTGATTTGGATCTTTGCAAATCCAAAGGCAAATCTTCAAATGTTATCTGCCCTTCGCATACAATAGAACATCTTTCGATTACATTTCTAAGTTCTCTTACATTTCCTTTCCACTTTGCATTCTTTAATATATCAAGTACTTCTGTAGTTATTCCAGTAATTTTCTTTTTAAGTTGATTGGCAAATTTGTCCAGAAACATATATGAAAGACTTTCAATGTCATCCTTCCTTTCACGCAACGGAGGCAAACTTATCTGAAAAACAGATAAACGGAAATATAAATCTTCGCGGAAGTTGCCATTATCTATCTCTTTCTTTAAGTCCCTGTTCGTCGCTGATATTATTCTGACATCCACCTTTGTCGGTTTGGTATCACCTATCTTTATATACTCTCCAGTTTCCAAGACACGCAAAAGCCTAGCCTGAAGGTCAAAAGCCATCTCTCCTATTTCATCTAAAAAAATAGTTCCATGGTTAGCAACTTCAAACAATCCTTTTTTATCCCTTAATGCACCGGTAAAAGCGCCGGCCTTGTAGCCGAACAATTCACTTTCCAACAGGTCCTTACTAAAAGCCGAACAATTTATATCTACAATAGGACGTGCGGCTCTTTCACTGGCCTGATGTATGGCATGAGCAAAAACTTCTTTACCAGTTCCAGTTTCTCCGGTCAGTAAAACTGCGGCATCGGTTTTTGAAACTTTCTGTGCCAATGCTATTGCCTGCTTGAGTTCTTTTGAATCTCCTACAATGGAATCAAAAGAATAAGCCACTGAGGCCGTTTTCTTACCTTTCTTTTTCTCGGTTTCATCAACAGCACGATTTATAGTAGGGATAATTTTACGGTTATCATCCCCTTTCGTGATATAGTCAAAAGCTCCATTCTTGATTGCTTGTACACCATCCTGAATATTGCCATGTGCTGTTAATAATATTATTGCGGCATCACTGGAATACTTTTTAATATCAAAGATAAAATCTACTCCATTGCCGTCAGGTAAAAACACATCACAAAGAATAACGTCGTACTGCTGTTTGCGCAACTGCTGCAATGCCTCACTGCAACAACCAGCAGTCGATACTTTATAACCTTCTAATTCTATAATTCGAGCTAATAGTTTACGAATGGGTTCTTCATCATCTATTACAAGAATTTGTATCATAAATTAATTGATTTTTATAGGTCTTTTTAATAGATACAAAGATACGTTTTTATTTAAATACAAAAGTTGGTTACACAAACAAACGCATTTACTTGTTTGTAACCATCTTGTTCTGATACCCCAATCATACGCATTTACAAATTAATACTGTTGTAATTCTTTAAGATACAACCGTGCACACATCTCCGCATCATCACCGGCACGATGATGCGTACCTTGTTCTATACCAAGTTGTTCACAAAGATAGTCAAGAGAATTGCAACCAAAAGAATATATCTTACGCGCCATCTGTAGAGAGCAAATCCATTTCAGTTCGGGCAGATGAATACGGTAGAGTTCGGCAGAATGCTGCAGACAACTGCGATCAAAAGGAACATTATGAGCCACAAATGTATCAAACTCATCAAGATAGGTTCGTTCTATCTCTTCCCATACCTGACGGAAATCCGGGGCATCTTCTGTATCCTGCGGACGGATGCCATGTACTTTTATATTCCAATACTGATAGCGGTTGTCTTCAGGACGTACAAGCCATGAACGTGTTTCTGCAATCTCTCCATTTCGAACGACACAGATGCCTACCTCACATATTGAAGCACGTTTGGAAGTGGCTGTCTCGAAGTCAATTGCTATGAAATTGATATCTGATTTATTGTGCATTATCGGATATTTTATAGTAAGACAATATGTTTTCTGCAAACCGGCATATTTCATCTTTTACCCATTGAGGTTCGATAACCTCTATCTGGTCGGCCTGTTGAAGCAATGCTTGAAGGAAATCGTATGTAGGACGGACCGTCATCTCGAAAGTTGTAGATTCATCATCAGACGAAATCACGCGCTGAGAATCATGTATCGGCAGTGTTGCCAAATACTTCCTTGCCCAACCGTATGCCTTAATTACCACACGTTCTATGTTGATATCGGTATCAGCAATAATGCCTACGCATCCTTCAAAATATTTATCAATATCGAATGTATCAGGAAGTTTGAATTCAGTATCAGTAACCGTTACGTTCTGTATTCTGTCAAGTGCGTATGTTCTGATTTCTTTTGAATACACCGACCAACCTATCAGATACCAACGACGATTATATACTTTAAGATGATAAGGTTCTACTTGAAACGTGCTTGCATGCGACCGGCCAAAGCCTTGATGGGTGATTTCAACCACGGAGTTCTGACGCATTGCTTGAAGTAAAACCTGCAAAAATTTATTTCCGGAAGGAATTCTCTCGAACGAGATTCGTTTTTCAAGTTTCCTGTCGGCCTGGAGCTGGTTTAAAGTAGCATACGAATCTATCAGCCACGAACGGAAAGCATCTCCTTCCAACAGATCTGCATCTTCGATATAATATCCATATCCCCGTTTGGAATCACAAGAAATGACAATATCAAAGATTGTCTGCACAGCCTCTTTATGATTCATAAATGTTTTCCACGGCAACGGTTTACCATCGCCCAAACCGCAATCTTCCCAATTGTCACTTATTTCCTTAAAAGTTATATATGGATGACATCTTATCAGATCCACAAGCCATACATATCGTCCAAATTTGTTAGCCGCCATAAGTATATAGTCTAATAGTTTATGTTATGCCACAAAGTAACATATACTCTTATGCCAAATTTAGACATAGATATAAAAATATCAAATAAATTTGTCATAAAACATATTTTCAAGCGTTCATGTCAATAGCATATTTTTAAAGGAGCACCAATAAACTTGTTGCTCCTTTAAAAATACTATCAAAAAATAAAATAGTTTGTCTGGTCCTACCCCCAAATGCAAAACCTACTTATGCAATCACTTCCAATTTAAGTTCCATAGCACGCTCTTTTACAAGTTTTCGCCATAAGCTGGAATCCTGCAATTTACTAGACGGAATCTTATCGGCATAGCGTTCAAGAAAATCGACAGTGTACAGATTGCTATCGGACCAACGATCTATCAAATTCGACCAATCCCATAAATCAATAAATCTGTCTATCAATTCGTATGTGAGACTGAAATTTTCATTATCCGACAGTTCAGACCAGTTCCAATAATCTTTAAACTGTTCAAAGCACTCCTCTGTCAAGATGGTTTCACAGCTGATTCCCGACAATTCTTTCCAATCAATCTGCTTTTTAAATTTCTCCAACATAGCCGGCGTCCATACAATGTTTCTGTTTTGGGAAATTTCTTTCCAATCAACATTGTTTTTATGCTTCTCAAGCATCTGTTCTGTCCATTGAAAGTCATTGGAGAGTTCTTTCCACGCAGAATCATTAAGCACTTTCTCCATAAATTCATTTGTAAGCTTTTTTGTTGCCATAGTTCCTATATTTATAATGAAATTCAACTTAAGTTTGTTATTATCGCAGTGTCATCATCTGTGACACTGCAAATGTATTATAGGAACTATGCCATATTGAGGAATAGGATTAATAAAAAAATTTGATAATTACCTGTTGGCGGAATTAATTAGAGTTGATAATATGTTTGAAAAGTTGCGCATATC